>VAPK010927408.1_pt1 | contig 11506 bp, 14 predicted proteins | sample 3395031 | NCBI WGS metagenome assembly VAPK01 (sample SAMN08290443, study PRJNA428436) | hydrothermal vent metagenome | isolation source: Deep-sea hydrothermal vent chimney 1 | place: Pacific Ocean: Juan De Fuca Ridge
AAATTTATCCCTCGGCCTTTACCCCGGCAACAATTGCATCGAGATCGATCAGGCCCACCATTTTACTGTCATGGGTAATAATACCATTCAAAAGCTCAGAATCCATATTGTCACCTTCAGGTACTTTATGAATATCTTTTTTCGAAATGGTAAGAATGTCTGAAACCGCATCCACCAGAACACCCACCCATTTTTCACCAACCGACATAACCACAACCACATGGTTTTTTGTTGTGTTGGTAATTCCATCGCCAAACCTTGCCCTAAGGTCAAATATCGGCACGATTGTTCCGCGAAGATTTATGACACCGCGTACAAATTCCTGCGTATTGGGCAGAGGCGTTGCGCCATCCCAGGCGCGAATTTCACGCACTGTGGTAATTTCAACCCCATAAATCTGTTCCCCGATCATGAATGCGATCAACTGCATGGAATTGCCTGAGGCAATATCATGCTCAATATCTGCACTCTCGCGATTTTCAAAAGATTCCATTTTATCTATCCTTTACTAAAAAATCAGGCTGCCGACTTTTGTTCCGGGGAATTTTTCAGCCCCTGAACATCAACAATTAGCGCCACATTGCCATCCCCAAGAATTGTTCCCCCGGCGACACCATCAATACGTCTGAAATTCTCTTCCAGGCTTTTAATAACCACTTGCTGCTGTCCGATAATCCGGTCAACAATCAAGGCAATTTTGGAGTTGCCCTCACCCTCGCACAAAACCACAAATCTCTTATGTTCTTTTAAGTTTGTTTCCATTTCAAACCGAACGGCAAGATCGATAACCTGCACATATTCACCCCTGATCTGCAAAACCCGCCTACCGCTTGGTGCATGGCCAAAATCAGCCCGCTCACAAAGCACAGTCTCAACGATTGAGCTGAGCGGAATAACATAGGGGCCGGTGCCAACCTCCACCAGCATCACATCCAGAACCGCCAAAGTTAAAGGCAAACGAAGAAGCATCTTGGTGCCTTTGCCCGGAGACGAACGCACATGAACCGAGCCGCCAATTTTTTTAATGTTTGATATAACCACATCCATACCAACGCCACGGCCTGAAATATCAGATACGGCATCCGCAGTTGAAAATCCGGGAGCAAAAACCAATTCATCAATCTGCTCGTCACTCAATTGCTGATCCGGACCAACAACTCCGCGCTCCCGCGCTAAATCTAAAACTCTTACCCTGTCGATGCCCGCACCATCATCTTCCACTGCAATTATAATATTGCCGCCGGCCTGCTCGGCCGAAATTCTGATCGTTCCCTGCTCAGGTTTTCCAGCCGCTTTTCGCTTTTCAGGAGTTTCTACCCCATGATCGGCTGAGTTTCGGATCATATGGGTTAAAGGGTCACTGAGTTGCTCGATTATGGCCTTATCGATTTCGGTATGTTCACCCACCATTTCAAGGCGGATATTTTTACCCGTTTTTGATGCCAGTTCGCGAACCAGCCTTGGCATGCGTGAGAATACAGATTTCACCGGTTGCGCTCTAATCGCCATCACCGCATCCTGCAAACCACGGGTCGTTTGCGCCAGAACCTCAACACCACGCACCATTTCCTGATAGCGGGCCCGCAACTGATCATCCATTTGCTGGGTAAGCATGGATTGGGTGATAACCAGCTCACCAACCATATTCACAACCCGGTCAACCTTTTCCAGATCAACACGAATTGATTGCACAGTAGGAGTTTTTGCCGTCTGTTTTTTGTTTTTTCCAGCCTCTGTTTTAGCTTTTTCCGGCTCGGGTTTGGAGGGTGGGGGTGGCTCAATAGCGGCGGCCATATCCGCTAAACTCAAACCATCTTCATCACTATTCACATCTGGTTCTTCGTCTTTATTTTCGCTGTTTTGTTCTGGTGCGACCAATTCTTGTTGATTATTATCAGACCCGTCTACAATTTCTGGCACCAGATCATCGTCTGCATTTGCCATAACCGAGATAATATTTAGATCGCAATCACCCTCAACAAACTCAAAAACTTCATTGATCGTTTCTTTGGGAATTTTTTCCCCATGAAGTTCAATTTCCCATGAACAATAAATTCCAAACGGATCAAAATCGGCCAGTTCCGGCATTTTGAGCAATTTGGCTGAAATCTTTGCCTCGCCAAGAGACGAAAGCTCCCGAAACAATAATAAAGGATCGTTTGCCCGCTCATAAAGTTCATAATGGGGGGTGAATTCTATTCTCCAATACCTCAACCCGTCTTCTAAGGGAGCCTGATCAAAACTATCTCCCTCGTCACTATCTACACTCGCATCTTCATCCCCGACTGAAACCATGACAGGAACAAATTCAATATCAAATTCCTCCATCGGCTCTTCATCATCTTCGCCGGAAAGGATTTTGAAGCGCGCCAGCTCTTCTGCACCATAATCATCGGCCAACTCTTCTTCATCGCGGGCAGCGCCAACAAAATCGGCGACAAGATCAATCGAGCGAATACATAGGGTTATAACTTCGGCACTCAAATCCACCTGTCCATTGCGAACAAAGTCTAAAAGCGTTTCAAAACTGTGGGCAAATTCTACGAGCTTTTCAAATCCAAAGGCACCCGCTCCCCCTTTTACAGAATGAATGGCGCGAAATACCGCATTCATGCGCTCGGAGCTATGGTCCCCCTCCTCAATGGCGGTGAACTGCTCTTCAAGCTCCACAAGCAATTCCGAACATTCTTCGAAATAGGTAGCTTTGAATTCGTCAAGATCGCTCATATTTTAAGATCGCTCATATTTTTGTAGCAAAAAAATTCAATATTTTACTTCTGGCAAAACCCTTTGGACTTGCCCCTAGTGAACAACCCGATGAATTACCGAAATCAGTTTTTGGGGATCAAAAGGCTTAACAATCCAGCCGGTTCCCCCCGCTTCACGGCCCAGATTGCGTTTTTCGGGCGATGATTCAGTAGTCAGGATCAATATGGGAAGGTTCTTTTTTGCCCCGGAGGCCCGAACATTTTTAATGAATTCTATTCCGTCCATCACCGGCATATTGATGTCGGTAATAACCACATCAAATTCTTCATCCTTCATGGCGTCAAGGCCTTTTTGCCCATCTTCCGCCTGAACCACTTCAAACCCCGCTTCTTTCAAAACGTGGTTTAACATTGATAAAATGGTTGGAGAATCATCAACCGTAAGTACGCGCATTTTAGTTTCCTTCAATAAATTCAGCAAAAATATCACCCATTCCCAATCGCTCCACCGCCTCTTCAAAGGCTTCACTTGGATTGGCAATTCTTAGGGTAAATTCATTAGATTTAGCGCCCTGCCCGGCGCTGACCAACATCAACAGGGCATTTGTTGCCACTCTGGATACCTGAGCTGCGTCCAGTCTGGTGTTTCCAGTTTCAATTGCACCCACCAATGAATCGCGCATGGCGTCCATGGCATCCACATCCACCACGCTCGGCAAATCGAATTTTTGAATATCTTGAGCGCCCATATTTGTTCCAAACCCCGTATAAATCCCTATGGAGTTTCGCTCAGAACGGTTTACAAATCCCTAATTGCAGGCAATCAATTAGTTGGACGCGGACCCGATGGCTGTTAAAATTTCCTGCTGGTCCACAAGCGCAATATTTTTTGGACGCCAGTTCGGCTTTTGATCCTTGTCCACCAACACCGCACGCACCCCTTCGATAAAATCGTCACGGGCGCCCATAAATCTGGCCAAAGAAAGATCAGTCTGTAAAACACTGGCGATATCGGGCTGTTTTATTGCAGCATCCAACCCCAAAACATGAACCACATTGGAGGTTGGACAACGCCCAAGAATTACAGCGCCAATCTGGGCCAATTCAGTCTTCTCCAAAACATGTTGAGCAAGATTTGCATAGATTTGATTGCAGTCTTTACTTTCAAAAACAAATGCGAACCTGTCTGCCAGATCACAAAAATCAGCCCCCTCAGGATCAATTGCATTTAACTGCATTATTTCATTTATAGCCCTGTCAATATTTGCTGCGCTCCCGGCTTTTATTATTTGAGATCGTATCTGAGCAAATTCCTCATCCCTGATGCAAATATCAGCAAGACCAAGCATAATCGCATCTGGTGCCGTCACGATGGAGCCAGTAAGCATGAACATCAGTGCCTGATGGCGCGGTATAGCGGCAAGAATTGAGCGCACTCCCACATCGCAAAACAAACCAATGGCCGCTTCCGGCATGGCAAACCGGGCGGTTTTAGTGGTGATTTTATATCTGGCATGTCCCGCCAGCCCAATTCCTCCACCCATCACCACCCCGTGAGTCAGCGCGATAGTCGGCTTTTCATAGGTGGCAATCATCAGGTTCATTTTATATTCGTTTTCAAAAAACCTTCCCACTCGCTCGATTTCACCAGCCAGAACCTTTTCTCTGGTCCAACGCACATCGCCTCCGGCACAAAATCCACGCTCGCCAGACCCTTCAAACATAACCATTTTCACCAGCGGGTCTTTCGACCATTCTTTCAAGGATTTGCTGATTTTTTCGATCATTTCAGGGGTCAGGGCGTTGATGGCCTTCTCGCGCCTCAGAGTGATTATACCCACCCCGTTTTCCACTATTGTGCCAATTTCATTCTGCATTTTTAGCTCACCCTGATTTTTATTTGAGTTAGATCACTATCATGATTTGTCAAACAGCCACTATTTTCCATAGCAACCGGTTGTTTTGCTCTCTCAAATGGGTTTTACCTGTAGCATGAACAAAATTCACCTCACAGGCATTGCCCGCGATCTGAAAACCAGGTCTGAAAACCACAAACCCATTTGCATCGGCATTATCGGCGCTGGCGAAATGGGCACTGATCTTGTCACCCAGATCATGTTGATGGATGGTATAGAAATTGGCGCCATCGCCACAAGACGCCCGATTGCCGCTCTTAATGCAATTGAAATTGCCTATGGAGACCGGAGCAACGGGATGGAAATTGCTTCTGCCTCTTCCATGTCAAAAGCAATGGATTTGGGCAAAATTGCCATTACTGACAACCCCGAACTAATGGTCACCACCCCCAAAATTGATGTAGTGATTGACGCAACCGGCAAACCGGGGGTAGCGGCTGATTATATTTTGTTGGCCATGGAGCATGGCAAGCACATCGTAATGATGAATGTGGAGGCCGACGTTACCATTGGTCCCTATCTTAAAAGTCAGGCCGACCGGTTGGGAGTTATTTATTCCCTTGGAGCAGGGGATGAACCCTCATCCTGCATGGAGTTGATAGAATTTACTTCTGCCTTGGGCCTTGAGATAATTGCCGCAGGCAAAGGCAAAAACAATCCCTTGAACCACAAGGCTGTGCCTGATGATTATCGCGAGGAAGCATTGCGACGAAACATGAACCCGCGCATGTTGGTGGAATTTGTTGATGGTTCGAAAACCGCCGTGGAAATGGCCGCCATTGCCAATGCCACCGGACTAAAGCCCGATATTGCTGGCATGCACGGCCCCAAGGCCTCTCGTGATGAATTGGCCAAAGTACTTATTCCCAAAAGCGATGGTGGAATCTTACACGGCAAGGGCGTAGTTGATTATACCATTGGCAAGGGCGTTGCCCCTGGCGTGTTTGTAATTGCCAAAGCCAATCATGATCGCATTATTGAGCGTATGGATGATTTGCATATTGGAAGCGGTCCCTATTATGGTTTTTTCCGTCCCTATCACCTTACTTCGCTGGAAGTGCCCCTGACTGCGGCCCGCATCATGCTTTATGGCAAGGCTGATATGGTGCCACTCAACAGGCCCGTGGCAGAGGTTTGCGCATTGGCCAAACGGGATTTGCAGGCCGGAGAAAATCTCGATGCCATTGGTGAAACCTGCTATCGCTCCTTCACCATGACCAAGGATGACGCTCAAGAAAAATCCTGCCATCCAGTGGGCCTGTTGGAGGGCGGCAAAACCACCCGCGCTATCAAGAAAGGCGAGCTGATTACCTCAGATAACGCCACCCCTGACAAGACCACCAAACTCTACGAAATGCGCCTTAAGCAAGATCAAATGCTTAAAAGACTTTAGCAATTTGGTTGCGGTTTTTGATGATTTGCCAACAGACGTTTTTAAAAAAAATTGTCGCTTTTGTTCAAGACCCACCTATATTTGTGAGCTTATAAACAGCGTTATAACGTCTGTTCTACCGGCAATATCAAGACAAAAAGTGGCATCAAAAAAATGAAATTTCGTTACACAATTCTCTATGTCAGCAACGTTGTTCAAAGTCTGGATTTTTTTGAAAAGGCTTTTGATTGCAAAATAAAAATGCTTCACGAAAGTTCTCAGTATGGGGAGCTGGATACCGGCTCCACCATATTAGCGTTTTTATCACGCAAATCCATGCAAGAGCTGGGTAAAACCCCATCAATTCCTGATCCGGCAAAACCTGCATTTGAAATTGCTTTCGAAACCGATAATGTGGCGCAGGGCGTTGCAAAGGCAATTGCAGCGGGCGCAAAACTGCAACGGGATCCAGAAAAAATGCCCTGGGGCCAAACCATTGCCTATGTTAGTGATCCCAATGGTTTTTTGATAGAAATCTGCACCCCAATCTAAAAAAAAAGAAACTTTATTGAGACAAGAAAATTGAACAAATTCCCTGATGATAAAGTGGCGGCATTTCTTGCCGAATTGCTTCAATCCAGTGCAAAAAAATCTGCCATTGTCGAGCAGTGTCGTTCATTGTTCTTTTCCATTCACCCGTCAGGCTCAGAGTGCATAAAATATGGCGGCATCATGTTTTCACTCGAGGAAGAAATAGCCGGAGTTTTTGCCTATAAAAACCATGTTTCTATGGAATTTGGGCAGGGGAACGCCATGAATGATCCAGATGAAATACTTGAGGGAAGCGGGAAATTTCGCCGCCATATCAAAATGGAAGCAATTGAGCAAATCGAAGAAAAACAATTGAAGTTTTTTATAGCTCAGTTGGATTAAAACCCAAAACCTTACACAATGATCCTAGGGTCCTGACCCTAGTTAAATCCGGCTTGGCTCAACTGATCAATAATCTGGTGTTGATATTTAATTTCACCCGGACTAACCCCAAACCAGCGTCTGATGTCCCGGCTCATATGAGCTTGGTCACTATATTCAAAATTATAGGCGGTTTGTGCCAACGCCCCTCCTGCTGCCAGTTCGCGTGCCACTTTTCGCGCTCGGGCCAATCCAGCCCAAAAAGCTGGTGTTTTACCGGTGTTTTTCAGGACCAAACGCTGAAGAGAGCGCAATCCAATACCAAGCTCTCTTGCGGCCATATTAACATTTTTGCCCCCCGCCCCCAAACAGGCCAGCGCCAATTCTAATTTAGGGGAGCGCAAACAATGATTGTTGATCATAGCTTCTATATAATTTTCGGCCACATCCTTTCCCGGCTCCAGGTTTTTTAGTGCGCTTAATATCGCAAGCTCATCAATCAATATGCCGGACCTAAGGCGATAACCCATGAAAAAATCACCTGCTACGCTTCTCACTTTATAGGCAGATTGATCCAGCGAGGAAATTTGCCAATATGGTTTTTGACCTGCCGGTGCCCTAAAAATCAGATCGCGACAGCCATCGGGAATAACCAGCGAATTGCTCACAGCTTTTGCATCGAATTGCCAATGCTGCAAAATTTTATCATTCATGAAAATGACCTGCTTCAAATCCAATTATGCTACTAAAATTATCGGGCAAATCACCATATTTACCGCTTTACCAAAGTGTTTTTTCAGCGCGCTCTGGCCAGGTTTTGTCATATTCTTTGCCGTCAAATTCACCATTGGTGGCTTCTTTTAACATATCCCCCGCTGTCGGCAGATTAATTGCAGCACTTTGTGAATTAGCATTCCATAATCTGGCGCGCTTAATGGCCCGGGCACATTGAAAATAAACCTCACCTATATTGATGGTAATCACAGTTGTGGGATGCTTGCCCTCCATTTCAAATGCGTTACAAATTTCCCTATCAGCGCTAACAATTGCACGCCCGTTGACCCGCAATATCACCTCGGACCCGGGCACCATGAACATCAGTGAAACACGGGGATCAACGACAACATTTCGTAGCGTATCAAGGCGGTTATTGCCCCGCCAGTCCGGCAGAAGCAGGGTTTTATCATTGGCGATAGTGACAACATTTCCCCTATCTCCACGCGGGGAGCAATCAAGTCCTTTTGGCCCGACACTGGCCAAAGCCACAAACGGTGAGGCTTCTATAAAGCGGGAATAGGATCGGGATAATCGAGCAAGTACTTTTGCATTTGAGGCCTTTGAAGTGGAGCCGTAGAGTTTTTCGAGATCTGCAATGCTGGTAATGGCTGGCATAAACGGGCTCCAAAAGTAATTTCATCAATATTCATTTTTCAACTAAATTCGTCCCACATCAGGCCAGAAGTTTTTCGACCATCAATCGGGTTGCAGGGCCAATCTGGGAGGCAGAACTGGCCTTTTGCGCAATACCGTTAGCGCATGCGATGAGCAATTGCGCATAATTTTGTGGCAGATCTCGTCTGCTTTCGCCCAGCGCTTGAGATATTTTTATTTGCAGCCAATTCTCAAACTGGGCGAGTTCATTTGCGGCGATTTTACTTTTTTCACTGTAAATTTCTTCCCTGTGCGGCGACCCTTCAAGCAAAATGCATATGAATTTGTGCTTGGATGCGAGGGCAGATGAAATTCGAAACACCAAATCCCCTTTTCCATTCAGGTTGCTTTCCACCTGTTGTTGAAGCTGCTCAAATATACGCTGTAAAACCGCAACAAATACCGCATCCTTATTTGGGAAATAACTGTAAAGGGTGGGCTTGGCGATACCTGCCTCCCGAGCCAAAGCCTCCATACTGGTCCCCCGCAATCCGTTTTTCAACGCCAGCGCCAGTCCGGCATCCAGTATTTGATTGCGACGTTGTTCAGATGTATTTTTCACGGTTCCACCATTTTTCAACTATCATAACCATCTAAATGTCATTGACAATTCCCAAATCAAACGAATATAGTTTAATTCGTTCAATTTCAAGGATTTCATTATGACGCAAAATATCTTGCTCACGGGTATATCAGGTTTTCTGGGCGGTCACATCGCGCTGCAATTGTTAAATGCGGGACATAAAGTTCGTGGCAGCGTCAGAAACCTCGAAAAGAGTGACAAAGTGCGTCAAACTCTAAAAAGTCATGGAGCCGATATAGACAATCTTGAATTTGTCGCCCTTGACCTGAACAGCGATGAGGGGTGGAGCGAAGCCATGAAGGATGTGGATATTTTAATGCACACCGCGTCTCCATTTGTCACCTCTATGCCAAAAGATAAAATGGAACTTATCACCCCGGCAGTTGAGGGAACCAAACGGGCGCTGAACGCCGCATTGGCCGCCAATGTTGCAAAAATAGTTTTAACTTCATCTTCAGTTGCAATTATGCACGGGCATGAAAAATCCCGCACAGCCCCGTTTACCGAAGATGACTGGAGCAATCTAAACTCAACAGAAGTTAATGCCTATATTGAATCCAAGACCCTGGCTGAAAAAAAAGCATGGGAAATAATGGAAAAAGCCGGGCGCACCAATGACCTCACAACAATCAACCCAACTCTGATCCTTGGGCCATTGCTTGATGATGATCCCGGAACGTCAGGCGCGCTGATTTTGCGGCTTTTAAATGGATCTATCCCCGCCGCACCGCGTTTTTATTTACCCATAGTTGATGTGCGCGATGTAGCGGCGATGCATCTGGCGGCAATGCAAACCGGCGATGCCGGAGGTAAGCGCTTTATTGCCACGTCTGAAGGAATGTGGATCATGCAAATTTCAAATGCTATAAAATCCGGCTTCGAACAATTTGCTTCCAAACTGCCAAAATTTCAAATGCCCGATTGGGGTTTAAGAATTTATTCTCTGTTTGATGGGGATGTTCGAGGCAGCCTCTCTCAACTCGGAATAGCACATACCTTGGACAATAGTCGCGCTCGCCAGATTTTAGGTCGCGATTTCATAAAAGCCGATAAAGCAGTCAATGCAACCGTTACCAGCATGATAGAGCAAAAGCTGGTTTAGAAGAGTTCGCAAACAATGCTGTTATGAGGGCGTTTCATAAGAAACTAAAACCATATCCACAGCTTCATTCCGAAGGGGAATGATGGCCTGATATTCATCAGAATTGTGCCAGGCGTTAAGAGCATCCATATCTGCAAACTTGGCTATCACCACCGCATCAACATCGCTGCTGCCAGCTAGAACTTCGCGCTTATTGGCACGAAAAACCATTTCGCCACCATACTGTTTAATGGTGGCCCGCGCTCCGGCACCATATTCACCCATTTTCTTGCCGTCTTTGATCTTCATCGTCGCCACAAAAATTGCCGTCATAACAAATCTTCCTTTTCGGATAAATCTTCAAACAGGCCAACCTCACGTCGTTAAAACCATCTTTGCAAAAATCATCAGCGCAAAATTTCTTTAGTACTTTATCCTCAATTCGTATTAAACATCAATTGATTACAAGACCCGCATATAAATTTTTACGCAGATCAAATCCTTGACGTCATGATCCAATTGGGAACAATTCCAGAAGCTTCAATATACGGCACCACGTCCAATCCCGCAAATAATCCATAATCGGCCATTAATACGGTTTTTGCCCCGATTGCAGCTCCGCCCCAAACATCTGTATGCAGCGTATCGCCAACCATCACAATACGTTGCCGATCCACTTCCGGCCCAACTCTTTGCAATGCATGTTCATAAATATTGGTGAACGGCTTGCCAAAAAACTCCGGCTTAATTCCGCAACGTTTTTGAATATCATGGGCAAACCATCCCGGCTCAAGGCTAAGTCCGTTTTCTCGCGGCGCTACAATATCCGGGTTACCAACCAGCACCGGCCTTGGATTTTCTTTTAACGAAGCCACCAGCAATTCCTGTTGCTTTTCACTCCATTCACTGGTTCCAAACAGAATAAACCCTTCTGCCCGTTCAAAATCTTCTCGGTTTTCACCAAGATGAACCGTGTTAACCGGCACCTTCTCGATGCCGCCATTTGAGGCCAGCATCACGCCCCAGAGTTTTTGTTTTCGCCCATCAAGAGTGCTTCCCAGCACATTTCTTGATGCGATCACATCCTCAGGCGCAAAATCAAATCCCATTTCTTTGAACCGCAACAAAGAAGCATCCGGAGAAACCGAAGAACCATTGGCCACCACCAGAACTTTTTTACCCGCTTTTTGCAACGAGGATACCCATTGGGGAGCTCCGGGAATTACTGTTCGGCCCACGTTCAAAACTCCGAACGCATCCAGCAGAAACACATCAACCTGATCGGCAATTTCTTCCATTTTGCTTATGGTGTTCCAACGCTGGGGAAAACTGGCCGCTGGCAGTATCGAGCGCACCCGCTCATATTGAGCAAAAGCCCAGTCCGTATTCAGATTTTCCATAAATGATATTCCAAATATCCAACAGAGTAATCATGGGGCGATTTCAAGACTGGCAAGCCAAGCAATCTAATAGTCCAGAACCACTTAAAATCTAGATTATTGC
>VAPK010158305.1_pt1 | contig 11502 bp, 15 predicted proteins | sample 3395031 | NCBI WGS metagenome assembly VAPK01 (sample SAMN08290443, study PRJNA428436) | hydrothermal vent metagenome | isolation source: Deep-sea hydrothermal vent chimney 1 | place: Pacific Ocean: Juan De Fuca Ridge
AGATGTTTTTGGCTTCAGGGTTTGATCTCTCCGATGTGAAATCTTATCTTATAGAAAGAAAGCATATTGGTGGGACACTTTTTAAACAATAGGATAATCAATGAAAACTATACTTCTCATTTCAATAATCTTCTTTAGCCAGTTGTTGGCAGAGAATAATTACTCTACTAAATCAAATTGGCTTTTGGAGACAAAAACAGATACTCAAAAATTTAAAGCTATTCAAAAACAGTTAAGAGGTTTTGATCTAGCAATGGTAGAAGTAGGATACCGTTTTAATAGTTTCTATTTTGCTATCAAAGATAAAAATTATGATCTGGCAAATTATCAGTGGGATAAAATCAAAAAAGCTATTACAAATGGCACGCATAGACGACCTAAACGTAAAACTAATAGTGAAGTTATGTTTTTAGATACTTATCATAAAACCATGAAAACAGCATTGGATAAAAAGGATGAAAAGCTTATCTGGAAAGAGTACACTCAAGCTAAACAGAGTTGTAATGCCTGTCACGTAGCAGAAAGAGTTCCGTTTATCAAAGTAATAGACCCTGAGTATAGATGGCAACCGATTAAATGAGTATAATTTTGACTATAGAGTAGCTTTGAAAAGCTATGGAATGAATAAAAGAGAGTAATATGAATAAAAAAATAGTTTATATGGGAACGCCTTACTACGCAAGAGAGATACTCAATACACTTATACAAGCTGGAGATATGGAAGTATCATTAGTTTTAACACAGCCAGATCGTCCTGTAGGGCGTAAAAAAGTTTTGACACCTCCTTCTGTGAAGGTATTGGCAGTTGAGCATGATATAGAAGTATTGCAGCCTAGTCGCTTAAGTGATGATGGGATAGAAGATGCTATTAGAAATGTAAAACCTGACTTTATCATAGTTGCTGCATTTGGACAGATATTGCCTAAAAGTATATTAGATATCGCCCCATGCATTAACTTGCATGCTTCATTATTGCCTCAATATAGAGGTGCAAGCCCAGTTCAGCAGTCACTGCTTAATGGTGATGAAAAAACAGGGGTAACTTCTATGATGATGGAAGAGGGGCTTGATACGGGTGATATGTTAGAGAAGATAGAATTTGCTATTCCTAAAGATATGCGACTTCATGCTTTGATGCAGCAGCTTACAGAAGATGCCTGTGTTTTAACACTCAGTACCATTCGTGGTTTTGAAAATATCACACCTGAAAAACAAGATAATAGCCAAGCAACACTATGCAAAAAGATAAAAAAGTCTGATGGTGAGATAGATTTTGTAGATGCAGAATCTATTTATAACAAGTATCGTGCATTTGAGGGCTGGCCAGGTGTATTTAATGCTAATGGTACAAAGTTTGATGGATTATCTTTGGTAGATACATCAAGTACCAATAAGGCTTTTGAAATACTCTCTTTTATAAATGAGAGTGTTGTGCTAGGATGTGAAAAAGGAGCTTTACAAATAGACACTTTGCAACCTGCCTCTAAAAAAGCAATATCAGCAAAAGCATATTGTGTAGGAAGGGGGTTTAAAGTTGGAGATATTATCATTTGATACTCTTCCTTCTACACAAAAGTATCTTATACAAGAGATAGAAGAGGGTAATATAAAAGCTCCTATTGCAGTTATTAGTTTAGAGCAGAGCTCAGGTGTTGGAAGTCGTGATAATGAGTGGTCTGGAGGAGAAGGAAACTTTTTTGCTTCGATAGCTCTAAATATAGATGATTTACCTAAGGATTTACCTCTCTCTTCTGCATCTATCTACTTCTCTTTTATTATGAAGAAGACACTAGAGGTACTTGATGAGACTATATGGTTAAAATGGCCAAATGATTTCTATAAAAATGATAAAAAAGTAGGTGGAACTATCACAAAAAAAGTTGCTAACACTTTAGTGTGTGGAATTGGAATAAATTTAAAAAAATCTCAAAATAGCTACTCTGCCTTACAGAGCGATATTTCACCCCAAGTATTACTTGAAAATTACATTAAAGCAGTAGAATTTTTTCCAAAATGGAAGCAAATATTTAGTGAGTATGAGGTAGAATTTGAACTAAGCAGAAAGTTTTCAGTTCATATTGAAAACTATCAAGAGAGCCTATCTGATGCGAGTTTGTGCGAGGATGGCTCCTTAATACTGGGGGGTAAGAAGGTGTTTAGTTTACGATGAGTGAAGTTATAAGTATAGCCAACCAAAAGGGTGGCGTAGGAAAAACAACAACAGCAGTAAACTTAGCAGCTTCTTTGGCTGAAAAAGGTAAAAAAGTCCTTCTTTTAGACATAGATCCCCAGTCTAATGCAACTACTAGTTTAGGGTTTAGCAGAAGTGACTATGAGTTCAATATTTACCATGTACTTATAGGAAGTAAAAAACTCTCAGAAGTAATACTCAAAACTGATATAGATAATCTTCAACTTGCCCCTTCAAATATTGGTTTAGTTGGTATAGAAAAAGAGTTTTATAATCCTAAGAAAAAAAATAGAGAACTTGTTTTAAAAGAGAAGATCAAAGAGATATCTAAAAAATTTGATTTTATTATTATAGATTCACCTCCGGCTCTTGGTCCCATTACTATAAATGCTTTAAGTGCATCAGACTCAGTCATTATTCCTATCCAGTGTGAATTTTTTGCACTGGAAGGATTGGCACAACTATTAAATACTGTAAGTTTATTAAAGAAAACTATTAATCCAAAGTTGAAAATAAAAGGCTTCCTTCCTACTATGTATTCTGGGCAAAATAATCTTTCCAAACAAGTTCTTGCTGATCTGAGCCATCATTTTAAAGATAAACTTTTTCATATCAAAAAAGGTAAAGAGTGTATTGTTGTACCACGTAATGTAAAAGTAGCAGAGAGTCCAAGTTTTGGTAAACCAGTAACACATTATGCAACAAGCTCTAAAGGTTCTATTGCATATAGAGATCTGGCTACAGTTATAGTAAGAGGTTAATATGGCGTTAGGTAGAGGACTGGGAGATATTCTCTCTGAAGTAGAAGAAGCGTATGAAAAAGATTTAAGCAATATTGATAGTTTTGAACTTGAAGCACAAGGAGCTCATGTTGAAGAACTTCGTGTTGATAGTATTACGCCTAACCCATTTCAACCTCGTAAACATTTTGATGAAAAAGCACTCCAAGAGTTAAGTGATTCAGTTAAAGAGCATGGTCTTCTTCAACCCATTGTAGTTATAGAAAAAGAGGATGGTTATCTTCTTATAGCTGGTGAGCGTCGTCTGAGAGCACATAAGCTTGCTAAACTTGCAACCATTAAAGCTATCATCGCTGATGTTGATATAGATGAGATAAGACTTCGTGAACTAGCTCTTATTGAAAATATTCAAAGAGAAAACCTTAATGCCATTGAACTTGCAAATTCTTATGCAGAGCTGATAGATGTACACAAGATTACTCATGATGAACTCTCTGGTGTCGTACATAAAAGTCGTTCACAAATTACCAATACAATGCGTCTTTTAACTCTTTCAACGTATGCACAAAAGCAAGTAGTTTCTGGAAAAATTTCTCAAGGTCATGCAAAAGTTTTGGTAGGACTTGATGAGAAAAAGCAGAAGATCATTATAGATAGTATCATTGGACAAAAGTTATCTGTTCGTGATGCAGAAAAAATGGTGAAAAATTATAAAGAAAATGTTTCAACCCAATCTCTTAAAACTTCTACACCTCAGTTGCTTGAAAAATATGCAAAAGAGCTGGATTCAGTATTGCCTTTTAAGCATAAAATCAAAGCTAAAAGTATTGAGATAAGCTTAACTAATGAAAAAGATATTAAAAACTTTTTAACATTCCTCAAAAAACACTAAATTTTAACCAACATCTCATCTCCAAAATGCTAAAATAATGCGAAATTACACGAGGAGTTTTAATGCTTGACATACATTTACCATTGATGTTGTTCGTCTTAGCTTTGTTTCTATTCCTTCTTGTTGTTTTAAATAATATGCTATTTCAGCCATTGGTTAAGTTCATGGATGATAGAGACAACTCTATAGCAAAAGATTTAGAAGCAGCAAAAGGTCTTAGTGGCAACAGTGATGAACTCAATGCCAAAGCAGATGAAAATATTAGCAATGCTAAAAATGAAGCTGCTGCAATAAGACAGAAAGCGATCGATGATGAAAAAACATTGGCTGCAAGTAAAGTCGAAACAAAACAAGGTGAACTGAGCAAAGAGTATGAAAGCTTTGTTGGGAAGTTAGCCTTAGAAAAAGAGAGCCTTAAAAATTCTCTTCTTTCTCAAATGCCTCTATTTAAAGAGAGCTTAAAAGCTAAGTTTAGCAAACTATAGGAAGGGATGAATATGAAAAAATTAGCATTATTCGCTTTACTCATGGTACCTGCTATTCTTTTAGCTAGTGGACATGCAAGTGGTGAAGAGAGCCGTTACTTTGCTCAAACTGGTAGAGAAAATGATTTCTGGCCAAGAGTTGTTAACTTTACTATCTTTGCAGCACTGCTTTACTATCTGGCTGCTAGTCCGATCAAGAACTTCTTTAAAGATAGAAGAGAAGGTATCGCAGCACAACTTAGAGAGATAGAAGATAAACTTCAAGCAGCCAAAGATGAGAAGAAAGAAGCTCAAACTCGTTTAGATGAGAGTGACAAAAAGGCTGATCAGATCATTGCAGATGCGAAAAAAGAAGCAATTCTTTTAGCAGAAAAGATTTCTGAAGCAAATGAAAATGAGTTAACTCTTATGGGTAAACAGCTTGAAGAGAAAATAACTTTAGAAGAGAGAAGATCAGCTAGAGAAGCTATTGATGAAATTTTGAGTGAGAATATCACAAATGATGACATTATGCTTGATGAAACTAAAGTTGTTGATATTATCTCTAAGAAGGTGGCATAGTATGGAAGAATTAATTGCTAAAAGATATGCAACGGCACTTTCATCTGTAAGTAAAGATGTAGCAAGCATTGTAGAAGTTCTTAATGTTCTTACTGAAGCTATTAGTAGTGATGAGGTTAAAACAGCTTTAACCTCTCCTATTATTGCTACTGAGAAGAAAACAGAAATGATTCTTTCTGCTCTTGGTACAAAAGCGGATGCAACACTTGTAAACTTTATTAAAATTTTAGGTGAAAATGGAAGACTTGATCTAATTCCTGCTATTACTAAAGTGCTTAATGCTGACTTGCAAAAAGAGTCAAATCAATACGAAGGTGTATTGAAAAGCAAAGAGACACTTGGTGATAAAGAGTTGAGTAAGTTAGAAACAACGCTTAAAAAATATACAGGTTCTACGATTAAATTGACACAGGAAAAAACGGATCTTGATGGATTGCGTGTTTCAGTTGATGATTTGGGTATTGAGGTTAACTTCTCTAAACAGAGAGTTAAAGAACAACTAATTGATTTCATTAAGAAATCTTTATAGTTATCTAACAGTAAAGGAGAGAGTCAGTGGCAGTAAAATTGCAAGCAGATGAGATAAGTTCAATCATCAAAGAGAGAATTGAGAACTTTGAGATTGATGTTGACATCAATGAAATAGGAAAAGTAGTAGGTATCGCAGATGGTATATCAACCGTTTATGGTCTTAACAATGTTATGGCAGGTGAGGTTGTAGAGTTTGATAATGGTGCTAAAGGACTAGTATTAAACCTTGAAGAGGCAAACGTAGGTGTTGTTGTTCTAGGTTCTAGTGCTGGTATCAAAGAAGGTATGAGCGTTAAAAGAGCTGGAGAACTTCTTAAAACACCAGTTGGCGATGCTATGATAGGTAGAGTTGTAAACCCACTTGGTGAAGCAATCGATGGTAAAGGTGCGATAGAAGCATCTGAGCATAGATTTGTTGAAGAGAAAGCACCAGGGATCATGGGGAGAAAGTCTGTTCATGAGCCACTTCAAACAGGTATCAAAGCGATTGATGCACTTGTACCAGTTGGTAGAGGTCAAAGAGAGCTTATTATTGGTGATAGACAAACTGGTAAGACTACATTGGCGATTGATACAATTATCAATCAAAAAGGTCAAGATGTTGTTTGTATCTATGTTGCTATTGGGCAAAAGAACTCAACAGTAGCTGCTACAGTGAAAACTCTTGAAGAGCATGGGGCAATGGAATATACGATTATCGTAACTGCTTCTGCAGCTGACTCTTCAGCGTTACAATTCCTTGCTCCTTATGCAGGTGTAACTATGGCTGAGTATTTCAGAGATAATGGTAGGCATGCAGTTATCTTCTATGATGACCTTTCTAAACATGCGGTTGCATACAGAGAGATGTCACTTATCCTTCGTCGTCCTCCAGGTCGTGAAGCATATCCAGGAGATGTTTTCTATCTTCACTCAAGACTTCTAGAACGTGCTGCAAAACTTTCAGATGAATTAGGTGCTGGTTCTATTACTGCATTCCCTATTATTGAAACACAAGCGGGTGATGTTGCAGCGTATATTCCAACAAATGTTATCTCTATTACTGATGGTCAAATTTTCCTTGAGACTGACTTGTTCAACTCAGGTATCAGACCAGCTATTAACGTAGGACTTTCAGTTTCACGTGTTGGTGGTGCTGCTCAAATTAAAGCAACTAAGCAAGTTTCTGGAACACTTAGACTTGACTTGGCTTCATTTAGAGAGCTTCAGGCATTTGCACAATTTGCATCTGATCTTGATGACTATACGAGAGGTCAACTTGAACGTGGTCAGAGAATGGTAGAAGTTCTTAAGCAAGGACCATTCGCTCCAGTAGCTATTGAAAAACAAGTTGTAATTATCTTTGCTGGTGCAAATGGATATTTAGATGATATTGCTGTAAGTTCTGTAACTAAATTTGAAGCAGATCTTATGCCATTTATGGAAGCAAAATATGCAAATATTTTAGAGAGTATCAGAAATGAGAAAAAGATCACTGATGATACAGAGGCAGAATTACGTAAAGCTATCGAAGACTTCAAAGCTTCATTTGCTGAGTAAGAAAGGCTTATAATGGCTAATTTAAAAGAGATAAAGCGTAAAATCGGAAGTGTTAAGAATACACAAAAAACGACTAACGCTATGAAGCTTGTCTCTTCTGCTAAACTGAAAAGAACAGAAGAACTTGCCAAGCGTTCAAGAGTTTATGCTGCAAAATTGACCGAACTTATAGAAGAGATCGCTCAAAAAATGCAACAGTCTAATGCAGAGGGTATTGATAATATTTATTTTAAGGATATACCAAATCCTAAAAAAGTTGATATTGTCTTTATTACTGCAGATAAAGGTCTTTGTGGTGGATTTAACTCACAAACGATTAAGAGAGTAAATCAAATGCTTTCTGACTATAAATCACAAGATGTTAAAGTACGTCTTAGAGCTATAGGTAGAAAAGGTATTGATTATTTTAAATTCAATAATATTGAATTAAGTAATGAGGTTATTGGACTATCTGCTGCACCTGACTTTAAGCAAGCTGCAGAGTTCATCTCTGAAGTAGCAGCATCATATGTAAATGGTGAAACTGATAAGATTGTTTTAATACACAATGGTTATGTAAATATGATCACCCAAGAGATAAAAGAAGATCATGTTTTACCAGTAGATACATCAAAGCTGGAACTTAACTCTGTTTCAACTTCAGAACTTGAAGTTGAGCCAGATGATGATGATACACTTCTTGATGCATTAGTGAAGCGTTATATTGAATATACGATGTATTATTCACTTATTGACTCATTGGCTGCTGAGCACTCTGCTCGTATGCAAGCAATGGACGCAGCAACTACAAATGCTAAAGAGATGGTTAAAGAGCTAAATGTTAAATATAACAAAGCAAGACAAGAAGCTATTACTACTGAACTCATAGAGATCATCAGTGGTATGGAATCAATGAAATAATTAGAGGAGAAGAAATGACAGGTAAAATAGTACAAGTCTTAGGTCCCGTTCTAGATGTGGATTTTACAGACTACCTACCAGAAATCAATGAAGCGTTGGAAACAACAATCGTTATTGATGGTAAAGAGCAAAGATTAGTTTTAGAAGTAGCAGCACAGCTTGGTGATAACAGAGTAAGAACAATTGCTATGGATATGAGTGAAGGTGTGGTTAGAGGTCAAGAAGTTAGAGCAACTGGTGACTCAATCAAAGTACCTGTAGGTGAAGAAGTTCTTGGACGTATCTTTAATGTTATCGGTGAAGCTATCGATGAAGCGGGTGATGTAAATGCGAAAGAGTATTGGTCAATCCATAGAGATCCACCAAAATTTGATGAGCTAAGTACAGCAACAGAAGTTTTTGAAACAGGTATTAAAGTAGTTGACCTTCTTGCACCATATTCAAAAGGTGGAAAAGTTGGACTATTTGGTGGTGCTGGTGTTGGTAAAACCGTTATTATTATGGAACTTATTAACAACGTTGCTCTTAAGCATTCAGGTTACTCAGTATTTGCTGGTGTTGGTGAAAGAACACGTGAAGGTAATGACCTTTACTATGAGATGAAAGAATCAAACGTACTTGATAAAGTTGCACTGTGCTATGGTCAAATGTCAGAGCCTCCAGGAGCACGTAACCGTATCGCTCTTACTGGACTTACTATGGCTGAGTACTTTAGAGATGAAATGGGACTAGATGTTCTTATGTTTATCGATAATATCTTTAGATTTGCACAATCAGGTTCAGAGATGTCTGCACTTCTTGGTCGTATTCCTTCAGCTGTTGGTTACCAGCCGACACTTGCTCGTGAGATGGGTGCATTACAAGAGAGAATTACATCAACAACTAAAGGTTCAATTACATCTGTACAAGCTGTATATGTTCCTGCGGATGACTTAACTGACCCGGCTCCTGCTTCTGTATTTGCTCACTTGGATGCAACAACTGTTCTTAACAGATCTATTGCTGAAAAAGGTATTTACCCAGCGGTTGATCCACTAGATTCAACTTCAAGAATGCTTTCTCCTCAAATTGTTGGTGATGAGCACTATGATTTAGCTCGTGGTATTCAGCAAATTCTTCAAAAATATAAAGATCTTCAGGATATCATTGCAATTCTTGGTATGGATGAGCTTTCTGAAGATGATAAACTTGTTGTTGAAAGAGCAAGAAAGATTGAAAAATACCTTTCTCAGCCTTTCCATGTTGCTGAAGTATTTACTGGTTCTCCAGGTGTATATGTTACACTTGAAGAGACTATTGAAGGATTCAAAGGTCTTCTTGAAGGTAAATATGATGACATGAATGAAGCTGCATTCTACATGGTAGGTAACATAGCTGAAGCTGTTGCTAAAAACGATAAGATTAATGCTAAATAAGCATTAATCTTACAAAGGATTAATATGGAACTTATGAAGCTAGAAATAGTTACACCAAACGGTGTGATCTTTGATGCTGAAGTAAAACAAGTAACTTTACCAGGAAGTGAGGGTGAGTTTGGTGTTTTAGCCAATCATGCCACTTTGGTATCGTTGCTAGATACTGGTGTGATCGTTATCGAAAAATCTGACGGGGGTGAGCTAGCAGTTGCTATTAACTCTGGTTATGTAAAAGTCGAAGAAGAAAAAACCACTTGTATTGTAGATGGTGCAGTCGCTCTCTCTGGTGATGATAGTGATCTTGCTAAAGCACTTGATGCAGCCAAAGAGTTGCTCAAGAGTACAGAAGCTTCTAATGCAGCTATCGCATCTGCGGTATCTAAAGTAGAGCAAATCGGAAAGTCTTTTTAAATTGGGATCTCTCCTAGATTATTTCATGGATAGCAGTGCAATTACTATTTTTGTACTGCTTCTGCTCTCTGGATATTTTATAGCTACATTTTGGGTGTTTTTAGATAGATTTTATATCTTGAACTCACGTATTACCTCTGAAGCTAAATCACTTAAAGCACTTTATACAGGTCAGTCAAAATCAGTGTCAAGCAATTCACTTATTTTTACTTATCTGAGTCGTGTCAACACTCCCAACAAAGCCATACTTGAAGCAGCATCTTCTGATGCGATACGTGTTTCTACCAAAGGTTTAACTTGGCTCTCTATCATTGCATCTACTTCACCATTTATAGGTCTTTTTGGTACGGTTATAGGGATACTTGAGACATTTTCTAAACTTGGTTCACAGTCATCTGCTTCTTTGTCTGTAGTGGCTCCAGCTATCTCTGAAGCACTCATTGCTACAGCAGCAGGTATCGCAGTAGCAATATTTGCATATACTTTTCACCTTATTTTAAAACGTAAAGCATATGAACTCTCTTCTCTTCTCTCTTCACAGTCTGAGGTTATCCTCTCTCAGGTTAGTGAGGAAGCTTAAATGTTTAGTTGGGATGATAGTCCAGACTTGAACATTACGCCTCTTGTGGATGTAATGTTAGTGCTGATGGCTATCTTGATGATTACTGCACCTACTATTACCTTTCAAGAAAAAATTGATCTACCGCAAGGTTCAAAGAGCATCAAAGTAGAAAAGCTTAAAACACTTACGATACGTATGGATAAAAATCAAAAAATATATCTCAATAATGATACTTATGCCTTAGATACTTTTGCAGATGATTTTGTAAATAAATCTGTAAAGTTCAATAAAAACTCTGAAGTCTATATACGTGCAGATGAGCAACTCAAATACAAAGATGTGATGTATCTGCTTAAAAGTGTTAAGGCTGCTGGCTTTGAGAAGGTCTCCCTTATAACATTATGATAAAAAAGTCTTCTACATTCATATCTGGATTTTTGGCCTTTGGTATCTACTTTTTTGTCATTGGTTTGCTGTTGTTTTATTTTAATACTCGTGATAATAAGAAGCCTGTAAATTATGTAAAAAAAGATGAACATCGCATACAAGTTGCTATATCTGCTCCTAAAAAAACTAAGAAGACTAAAGTTGTAAAACCAAAAGTAAAGCCTAAGCCAAAGGTCAAACCAAAGCCAAAAATAAAATCTAAACCTAAAAAAAAGATTAAAAAAAAGGTTCTCAAAGAGAAGGTGGTCAAAAAGATAGCTAAAAAGAGAGATGTAAATATTACAAAGCCCAAAAAGAAGAAAACATTGGATCTTTTTGCAAATGTTAAAATACCTAAAAAGAAAAATTTTATAGAGGTGACTGATAAACCTGTAAAGACAATAGCTAAAAATAATCTTATTAAAATAACAGATAAACCTATGAGTGCAAGCGAACGTATTAGCTCTTCACTGAAAATACAAAAGAGCAGTGATAGTGGTGTTGAAAATGCTTATTTTGCAAAAGTAAAAAGTATGCTAGAGGATTGGCCTGCACAAAGTAATTATGCAGGTGAACAGGCTACTGTTACTTTGTATATTAAACCAAGTGGAAGATTTGAATTTCAAGTGACTTCAGGTTCTAATAATGATGATTTTAATAGAGGTTTATTGGGATTCTTGGAACAATTGCAAAGTATTGGCTTTGGTAAACACAATGCAGGAAGAACATATGAATTTGAAGCAGAGTTTATTGCTAAAGAGTAGGTGATGAAATGTGTAAAAAAATAGCATACCAAGGTGTCCAAGGTGCTTATTCGGAACAGGCATGTAGAAATGCTTATGCACAACA
>VAPK010662681.1_pt1 | contig 11502 bp, 9 predicted proteins | sample 3395031 | NCBI WGS metagenome assembly VAPK01 (sample SAMN08290443, study PRJNA428436) | hydrothermal vent metagenome | isolation source: Deep-sea hydrothermal vent chimney 1 | place: Pacific Ocean: Juan De Fuca Ridge
TCTCCCGCCTATCGCGGATTGCGCGAAACCGCAAAAAACATTGTCGAGCACCTGCCCGATTTCATTTCTGAAAAAGCCAGAAAGACCGAAGAATTTGCCCGGGGATTTTGGGCTGGCGGCACTCTTTTTGAAGAATTAGGCTTTTATTATGTGGGCCCGATTGATGGCCACAATCTCGATCATCTTTTGCCAATTCTAAGAAATGTCCGCGATGCAGAAGCCGGGCCGTTTTTGGTCCATGTGGTGACCCAAAAAGGCAAGGGATATCCTCCGGCTGAAGATTCTCCCGATAAATATCACGGGGTTTCAAGATTTAATATTGTCACGGGAACTCAGGACAAATCTCCCTCCAACGCTCCCTCATATACTTCGGTTTTTGCCTCCTCCCTGATTGCAGAAGCTCAAAAAGATGATAAAATCATCGCCGTAAATGCCGCCATGCCAGCGGGAACCGGTCTTGATAAATTTGGGGAAATTTTTCCCGATCGAGTTTTTGATGTGGGCATTGCCGAACAGCACGCAGTAACATTTTGTGCCGGCCTTGCCGCTGAGGGGCTAAAACCATTTTGCGCCATTTATTCCACATTTTTGCAGCGCGCCTATGATCAGGTAATTCATGATGTGGCTCTGCAAAAACTTCCCGTGCGTTTTGCCATAGATCGGGCAGGATATGTTGGCGCGGACGGGCCAACCCATGCGGGAAATTACGACACTGCCTATCTTGGAGCCATTCCCAATATGGTTTTGATGGCAGCTGGAGATGAGGCCGATCTCAAACATATGGTGGCAACCGCCGCCGCCTATGATGAAGGCCCGATTGCCCTGCGCTATCCACGCGGAGAGGGCATGGGGGTTGAATTGCCAACCATTGGCAAAGCATTAAAAATCGGGCGCGGGCGCATTCTTAAACAAGGCACATCCATCGCCATCCTCTCCTATGGGGCAAGGCTTGAGCAATGTCTGGCCGCTGCTGAGCAATTGTCAGCCCTTGGTCTTTCAACAACTGTTGCCGATGCCCGTTTCGCCAAACCCATTGACGAGGATCTTTTGAGCCAATTGGCCAAAAATCATCAGGTGCTGATTAGCGTTGAAGAGGGATCAATCGGCGGTTTTGGATCCCACGCCGCCACATGGCTGGCCCAGAATGCAATGCTTGACGGAGCGGTGAGATTTCGCCCGATGATTATGCCTGATAGAAATTTTGAACACGCATCCCAAAAAGACCTTTATGCTCAGGCAGGTCTCGATAAAGCCGGTATCGTCGCAACGGCCCTAAAAGCCCTGCCCGCCAGCTCTCAGGTCACCCGGGTTTTAAAAAATCTGGATCAGTAATTTATAACTACTCACAATTTCAAGCTTTTGACTTTTGAAATTTCAAGTTTTTTGAATACGGGGTAGTTTTAAGCGCTTGGCGGTTATTTTTCCCGACTATTTTTCAACATCCGGGATCATGCCCAAGGCATGCATATAGGTATCCAGCAGCGCTTCCTGTTCCAATCTGTCCGATGCGTCAAGTTTACGTATTCGAACGACCTGACGAATAATCTTGGCATCAAACCCAGAACCTTTTGCCTCTGCATAAACTTCTTTTATATCTTCGGAAATTGCCTTTTTTTCATCCTCAAGTCTTTCGATTCTCTCAATAAAGGCCCGCAACTGATCTCGACCAACACCTATTTCCGACATTACTTAGCCTCCTTGTTTTATAAGACTTGTTCAAGCTCGAAACGAAAACAGGATCAAGGCTTGTTTGCCACCTTTCCCCATCGAAAATAATGAACGGGGAAATTTAGAAAAATCAACAGGGTTTGTCACATAATTTTGACAAATCGCGCTCCTAACAAAAACTGTTTCCACAACCATACTCATTTTTTTCGTGCCAAATCAGTTTTAACTTTGTAAAAGGTCCTCTAACGGGGCTTTTTACTACCGAAAGAATTCTTACTCTAAATGAAAATTCCCCCATTATCATTCGCTAAACGCCTTTTCTTGCTGGTCTCATTGTTTTTTGGCTTTACTATTGCTCCCCTTGCCCCTGCCTTTGCCGATTTGCGGGTTTGCAACCAGATAGGCAAACCCATTTCCATAGCCTTTGGCTATCGTACCGCTCAGGGTTGGCAATCAGAGGGCTGGTGGGTCGCCGCACCGGATAGCTGTGTTACAGTTTTTCAGGGAGACCTTGATGCCAGATTTTATTATCTGTTTGCCGCCGATGACATATCTGGGGGAACCTGGGACGGCTCGGTTTTTATGTGCACAAGAGACGAAACCTTCACCATTTTTGGCGTCGAGGATTGTCTTGCCCGAGGATATGAAAGAACCGGATTTTTTGAAATTGATACAGAAAATCAAACCGACTGGACATTGCAATTGACCGAGCCTGATACAGATCGACCCTAAAAACAAACCTGACTTATATATTCAAGCCGGGCCAAAAAACTAAAACAGGAAACATAATAGACCAATGAGACGCAACAGACGTGTAAAAATTCTCGCCACCCTTGGACCCGCATCAGACACCAGGGAAATGATTTCAAAACTTGTCAAAGCTGGGGCAGATATTTTTCGCATCAATATGAGCCATGCCAGCCACGAAGTGCTGAAAAAAACGATTGATCACATACGAGCCGTTGAAGAAGAACTAAAACGCCCTTTGGGCATTCTTGTTGATTTACAGGGGCCAAAAATCCGTGTCGGAAAATTTGCCAATGATAAAATCGAGCTAAAAAATGGTGACGTTTTCACCATGGATACCAATGAAGAGCCCGGCGATCAGCAACGAGTTCACCTACCCCATCCCGAATTGTTTCAGGCAGTTAAACCCGGTCACAGATTATTGCTGGACGATGGACGCATAGAATTGCGCGCCCTTGACGTAACTGCAGACAAAATAAAATGCGAAACCATTCACGGGGGCATCCTTTCCAATCGCAAGGGGGTGAGTGTTCCTGATAGCTTATTGGCCATGAGCGCCATGACTGATAAAGATCACACTGACCTCAATCAGGCTCTAAAACATGAAATTGACTGGATAGCCTTGAGCTTCGTTCAGCGCGCCCAAGACATAACTCAGGTGAAAAAAATCACCCGTGGGCGGGTTGGCGTAATGGCCAAGATTGAAAAACCACAGGCCATCGAACGCTTGGGAGAAATCATCAAACTGGCTGATGCCTTTATGATTGCCCGTGGCGATCTGGGGGTTGAGATGCCCCTTGAACAGGTCCCCGGCCTGCAAAAACGCATGATTCGTCTGGCTCGTCGTTATGGCAAGCCAGTTGTTGTTGCCACCCAGATGCTTGAAAGCATGGTGTCTTCCCCCACCCCGACCAGAGCCGAGGTTTCCGACGTTTCCACCGCTGTTTTTGAAGGTGCTGATGCAATTATGCTATCGGCTGAATCTGCCAGTGGAGACTTTCCTGTTGAAGCAGTTTCCACCATGGACCGAGTAGCAATTGCTGTGGAAAGCGATATCAATTATCCAGCCATTATCCGCGCTCAAGGAGCCGAACCGGAAGCAACCGCCGCCGATGCAATTTCTGCTGCCACCCGCCAGACCGCTGAAACTTTAGACCTGGCAGCAATCGTCACCTACACTTCTTCTGGCTCCACCGGCTTAAGAGCCGCTCGTGAGCGCCCCTCAAAACCCATAATCGCCCTATCCCCAAATGTATCAACCGTGCGCCGTCTGGCGCTGGTCTGGGGCATCCATTGTGTGCAGACCAAAGATGCTGATGATTTGGAAGATATGGTCAACAAGGCCTGCTCCATTGCCCATTCAGAAGGTTTTGCCCAACCCGGAGAGCGCATAGCCATTACCGCAGGCGTGCCCTTAAGAACCTCAGGTTCAACAAACATGCTGCGCATTGCCTTTGTTGATCGCGATGGCTCCGGTGCAACCTAAAATTTATAAACGCCCAATAAAAAAGGCCCGCTAAAAAGCGGGCCTTAAAATATGTCAATACAATAAAGAACCTAAGCTCAAAATGAACTTTTAGCCTTGGCGGGCTTTAAAGCGTTTATTGACTTTATTGATAATGTAATAGCGGCCACGACGACGAACCAGTTTATTATCGCGATGGCGACCCATCAGCGCGCGAAGCGAATTGCGAACCTTCATGTCCATACCCTCTTAAAAAAAACGGGTGCCACGCACCCATGCAAAAATTTCGTGCCTTTACTTATGAGCAACGGGGTAATCTGTCAATGCACCATTGTGACAAAGGGGCAATTCTTTGATCTCGCTTGCTTGCGCAATTTACCTGTCTCGCGGCTCGTACCGCTTTATCAGTGACGCTTAAAAAGCTACTGGCAAAGCTGAGCCTGCGACGCGCGCCAAATTGTTGGCCGGCGGCACTTGTGCCGCTTGGTTGCGCTCAATTGAAAATTCAGAACTGCTTAGCACACCACCCTCTGGGTGTTTTTCTGGCAGCGCTATGGCTACGTATTCATTCGTGCCGGGTTGTTTACTCGGCATCGAAGCCACCCCGCTAAACTCCTCGTCAGCAAATGAGGTGAAAATGCGTATTCTTGACATGTCTGATATTTCTATACTGGTGGCTGATCCATCTCAATATATGGTCAAAATCATCCGTGCCATGCTGCGGGGCTTTGGCATAAACAAAATTCGCGAGGCCAATGATGGTGCAGTGGCGTTGGAAGAATTCAACACCCATGCAATTGATATAGCGATTTTTGACTATGCTCTGGCAACCCTTGATGGCGTGGAGCTTACCGAGCTTTTACGAGCCGATGAGCATTCTCCCAACCGCTTTGTGCCAATAATCATGCTTTCAGCCTTCACTGAAAAAAGAAGGGTCGTAGCGGCCCGTGATGCAGGTATTTCAGAATTTTTGCGCAAACCCTTATGCGCCCGCGACCTTTATCTTCGCTTGCTCCAGGTAATTGAACAACCCCGTGAATTCGTTAATACCGCCACTTATTTTGGCCCGGACAGAAGACGCCACATTGACGACACGACCTATGCTGGCGAAGAACGCAGACTGGGTTTTGACAAGATTTAACCGCCGCGCCACCGGCACAAATCAGATCTGCAATTTAACAAATTCGGCTTATGCCCGCTCCACCAGCGCCGCAACGCCCATACCCCCGGCGGTGCAAACTGAAATCAACGCCCGTTGTTTTTGGGTATCATTGAGCAATTTTGCGCTATGGCCCAAAATGCGTGCCCCGGTGGCGGCAAACGGATGCCCATAGGCCAGCGAAGAGCCGTTTATGTTCAACTTGGCGGCTGGTACTTTGCCCAAAACCTTATCGCGCCCCAAAACCTCACGGCAATATTTACGGTCCGACCATGCCTTAAGGGTGCACAATACCTGCGCGGCAAACGCTTCATGAATTTCAAACAGATCAATATCGTCAAAGCCAATTCCGGCCCGCGCCAAAAGGTCAGAAACCGCAATCGTTGGCGCCATTAACAAACCGTCCCCACCAGCAAAATCATTAGCCCCGACCGCGCCCATGCTCAAATAGGCAATGATTGGCAATCCGCGTTCTTTTGCCCATTCTTCACTGCCCAGCAATACCGCAGCAGAACCATCGGTAAGCGGAGTGGAATTGGCCGCCGTCAAAGTTCCATGTCCAGATTTTCGATCAAAGGCCGGTTTCATCTGGGCCATTTTTTCCAGACTGCTGTCAGCGCGAACATTATTGTCTTTTAAAATCCCGGCACATGGAACAATCAAATCCTCATGAAAGCCCTCATCATAGGCCCGGCTGGCATTTTGATGACTTTTTAGGGCCAGCGCATCCTGATCTTCTCTGGAAATATCCCATTCCCGTGCCATTAATTCACAATGCTGCCCCATAGCCAAGCCGGTTCGTGGCTCGGCAACCGAGGGAGCTACCGGCATTAATTCCTTAAAACCAAAACCTTTGAAGGCTCCAAATTTTTGCCCCATAGTGCGTGCGCGGCTAAGTTTAACCATGCGTTTGGCAAACTTGTCGCTAAATACCACTGGCGAATCAGAAATAGAATCAGCTCCGGCCGCAATGCCGCTTTCAATTTCACCACTGGCAATTTTTGCCCCAAGTGATAGCGCTGCCTGCAACGAGGTTCCGCAAGCGATCTGCATGCCGGTGCCCGGAGTAAAAGGAGAAAGCCCCGCATCCAGCGAAGCCTCGCGAGCCAGATTAAAATCCCTTGAATGTTTAATGACTGCTCCGGCCATCACTTCATCAATTTTTTCCCCTTTAAGGCCATAGGCATCAACCAGCCCGCCAATGGCCGTTGAGAGCAATGCCAGATTGCCGATATCGCCATAACCTGTGTAAGAGCGGCAAAAGGGCGCTCTTTTTGAACCAATGATTGCCACCCGACGCAATGTGGTTTTATTTTTTATTGCCATGATTTCTTAAGCCTTGTTATTCTTGCGTGCGTTGAGTGGTCCACCTAAAAACGGCGCAAATCCGGTTCCAAGAATAACCCCGATATCTGCCAGATCAGCGCTGGCAACAATGCCCTCTTTTACGCAAGTCTCGCATTCATCAACCATTGGCTGCACCAGCTCACGGCCAAGTTCGCCAAGGTTGCCATAGGCCGGAGTTGAGCCTTTTTGCACCTTGCCCTTGGTCCACAAATAAAATCCGCGCCCTGATTTTCGCCCCAGATGTCCCTGAGAAATCAGGCGGGCAAATTCAGACCCGCTCTCAACTTCTTTGCCCAGCTCTTTGGCAACGCTGGCCCCCACATCAAGACCAACCACATCCATAAGTTCGATCGGACCCATGGGCATGCCAAACGCCAAAGCCGCAGCATCCAGCAATTCTTTGCTTTCCCCCGCTTCAACCCGCTTAACAGAGGCCAAAAGATAAGGCATCAAAACCCTGTTGACCAAAAATCCGGGCGCGCTTTTGGCCACCACCGGACTTTTGCCAATTGTCGAGGCAAACGAGCAGCCCATTTGCACGGCGATGTCAGAATTTACCTTGGAACGCACAATTTCAACCAAAGGCATTTGTGCCACCGGATTGAAAAAATGCAACCCTATCAAACGGCTTGGATCTTTGAGATTTTTAGCTATTTTTTCCAGCTCAATGGAAGAAGTATTGGTGGCAATAACCGCATCCGGTTTGGCTTTTGCTTCCACATCGGCAAAAATCTTTTGCTTTATTTCAAGATTTTCCACCACCGCTTCAATTATAACATCGGCCCGGGCAATGCCCTTGCCTTTAACATCCGCTTCCAGCCGCGCCAATGCTCCCTTGATGGCCTGAGGTTTTCTAAGGCGTTTTTTAAATAGGGATTTGGCCCGCTTTAAAGCCGGTGCGATGCGCTCCTCATCAAGATCCTGCAAGGTAACGCCCATGCCTCGCATGGCGCACCATGCAGCAATATCGCCCCCCATAACACCGGCGCCGATAACATGCACACGGGCAAATTTTGGCTTTGCCCCTTTTACGCCCTGTTTTTTCAACCCTTCAGACAAAAAGAACAGGCGCCTTAAATTATAGGCGGTATCAGTCGCCATAAGGGGCGGAAACCTATCGATCTCCCCCTTGCGCATTGCGGCGGGATCATCCCCATGCTCTTCAAACATATCAATCAGCGAATAGGGTGCCGGATAATGCTCTTTGCGGGCCCTCTTTTTAACCGTGTCGCGCATTTTATTGGCAACAAACTTGCGCAACGGTCCCATGGCCATGATTTTTTTTGTAAAACCTGCCGGTTTGGATTTTCGTTTTTGAATAATTGCCTTGCGCAATTCCCACCGTAGCATATCGCGATGACGCACCAGCTTGTCCACAAGGTTCATAGCCCGAGCCGCTCCGGCCCGTAAATATTTTCCCGTCAACATAATCTGCATAGCGGGAACCGGACCGGCCAAATTCATCGAGCGACCGGTGCCACCAAATCCGGGAAAAATCCCCAGCTTGATTTCGGGAAACCCTATACGGGTTTTATCATCATTGACCGCTACCCGATAATGACAGGCCAGAGCCAGTTCAAGACCACCACCAAGGCAAAATCCGTGAATTCCACAAACAAACGGAATAGGAAGTTTTTCAATCCGGTCAAACAAAGCATGAGCTTTAACCAGCGCCGGACGCATAACCGCCGGATCGGCAAGTTCGCTAAATTCTGCAATATCCGCCCCGGCAATAAATCCACTTGATTTCTTGGATAAAAGCGCAATTCCAACAATGTCGCCGGAAGCTGCCATATCTTCAAAGCGCAAAACAAGTTTTTCCAACTCAAGAATTGCTTTGGTGCCCAAAACATTGACTTTGGAATCCGGGGTATCAAGAGTGAGCCAGCCGATTTTTTCCACGTCGATTTCAAAATGCCAATAGATCAGTTTCGGCATGCCGGGCTTTGCAGCCACCGCTCTTGAATTCGAAGCCGCAGTTTTGGCCTTAGTCGCTAAAGACTTCGTCTTGGTAACTGCTGACTTCGTTTTGGCCGCAGGTTTTGCTTTGGCAACTGCGCGTGTGCTTACGTTCGGTTTTTTCGCACTCGGTTTTTTCGCGCGCGAGTTTTGCGTACTGGGTTTTGTTCCTGCACCAGGTTTTTTGTCTTCAGCCAATTTATTTTGCTCTCTTGATATTATCGGGACACAAGCCCCGGATGCCTCAATGATCCAAACGCTACAATAATCTTATCATCGCAATTGCGCAACTATTGGGCCGCTGCAATAACCTGTTCTGATTTTGGTGACTTTTGCATGCCCAATTCATCAAAAGCAAAGTCATCAACCCCAATAACCTTATCGGTTGCCTCATCAGCCCGGCGCAAAAATCCAGCATCTTCATTGCTCAAAATCCCCTCGGCCACTGCATCGCTAATGGCATCGCGATCAAGCCTCCGCTCAATCTGACCTTTTTTAAGGGCCCGGATAAATTTATGCTCGATATCTGCAACCCGAACCACTTTTTCCAAAGCATCTTCCAACACACCCGTAACATCTTCAGGATCATCAGAAATATAAACACCGGTGGTAAAGCGGTCTCTTTGAGCATTGGGATTAAGAATTGCCCGCGCCAGACGATAATTTTCTTTATCAGTGGAGCCAACATTACGCTGCCCGAGAGGAAACACCAAAAAACGCATAATATAAGCCACAGGACGGTTGGGAAAATTATCAAACACTGCCCTGAAATTCGCTTCAATGGCCCCGATACGATCGCGACAAATGGCCTCGATCACCGGCAGATCTTCTTTGATCCGTCCATCATCCTCATAGCGTTTAAGGGTGGTGGAAAGCAGATAAAGATCCGATAAAATATCAGCCATCCGGCCGGAGAGCCGTTGTTTACGTTTCAGGTCGCCTCCCAACAGCGCTACGGTCCAGTCTCCAACCAGAGCAAAATGCTGGGAATAGCGATGCAATTGTTTATACCAGCGTTTCAATTCGTGATCTACGGGTGATGAAGCAAATCGGCCTCCGGTAATCGCCTGCCAGAAACTGCCGGTAATATTGCCCAGCATAAAGGCCACATGCCCTGCAAAGGCCTTATCAAAGGCTTTGATGCCCGCCTTTTTATCAGGATTTTGCACTGCGGTAATTTCATCATAAAGATATGGATGCGCTCTTAGCGCCCCTTGCGCAAAAGTAATCAGGGTGCGTGTTAGAATATTGGCCCCTTCAACAGTTATGGCCACCGGAGTATTGGCATAGGCGGAAAACAGATAGTTTTTTGGCCCCTCTTGAATAGCCCGCCCCCCATGAATATCCATGGCATCATTTATCCGGTCACGCATGGCCTCGGTTGCCCGATATTTCAGCAACGCCGAAATCACGGCCGGTTTTTGACCCTCATCAACCATGGCGGCGGTAACAGCTCTTGCCCCTTCAAACATATAGGCGTATTTCACCAAACGCGCCAAAGGTTCGGCTACCCCCTCCATAATTCCAATGGGAATGCCGAACTGACGTCGAATGCGCGCATAGGCACTGGTGGTGCGCAATGCCACTTTCATGGAAACAGAACCAATCGCTGGCAGGGAAATTGCCCGCCCGGTCGACAGGCATTCCATCAACATGCGCCAGCCCTGACCCGCATATTCTGCCCCGCCAATAATATACTCCATAGGCACAAACACGTCTGTTCCACTGGTGGGACCGTTCATAAATGCCGATCCGGCAGGAAAATGACGGCGCCCAATTTCAACTCCGGGATAATCCGCAGGAATTAGCGCCAAAGTAATGCCCACATCTTCGCCCTTGCCCAAAAGATTTTCCGGATCGAACAGATTAACCGCCAACCCGACGAGAGTGGCAACAGGAGCAAGGGTGATATAGCGTTTATCCCAGCTCAGACGCACTCCAAGAACATTTTTGCCTTTATACTTGCCCATGGTGACGATGCCCACATCGCGCATGCCCGCCGCGTCCGATCCCGCATGGGTTCCGGTCAAGGCAAAACAGGGCACTTCCTTACCTTTGGCAAGGCGGGCCAGATATTTTTCCTTTTGTTCTTTGGTGCCATATTTTTCCAGCAATTCACCCGGCCCTAGCGAGTTGGGAACCATAACAGAGATACCGGCGGCAACCGAGCGTGAGGCAATTTTTGAAACTACCATCGACTGGGCCTGAGCAGAAAAACCCAAACCCCCGTGCGCCTTGGAAATCAACATCCCCAAAAAACCTTTGTCTTTGAGGAACTGCCATACTTCTGGTGGCATATCGGCCCGATTGTGCCGGATATCCCAATCATCAATCATCGCGCAGACCTCATTGGTCGGGCCGTCAAGAAACGCCTGTTCTTCTTCGGTCAGGGAAATTTTTCTGATCCCTAAAAGATTGTTCCATTTCGGACGTCCGGAAAAAAGATCAGCATCCCAACCAACGGTTCCCGCATCCAGCGCTTCCTGCTCGGTAGAGGAAATATTGGGCAGCATCTTTTTGACCATGCCAAACATCGGGCCGGTAAGTACCAGCCGCCGAACAAAAGGAATGGCAAACAAAAACAACAAAGCCGATGGGGCAAGTGCAAATGTCCATGCCAAAGCACCGGGAGATTGTGTAACCAGCATCGTCGCCATGCCAGCCAGCAGCGCCACCGCAGCCCACAGCCAGATCGGCGTCTTGTGATACGCCAATATCAAAAAAGCCACCAATGTAATAACCAGAACAATGCCAAACATAATAAACCTCGCCAAATTTTAGTTTTGCCAAATTTTAGTTTCGTAACGCCTTAAACGCCAGCTAAAAAAATTTGCTCGTGCCCGCCAGATTTGCAGCCCCTGGACATTTAATTTCACCCGACTGCATCAGCAAACTTGCCCAAAAAAGCAGACTTGAACAAGCTGACTTTATCTAAATAATCACAGTTGACGTATACGTCAATAGCTTGACTAAATAGTATAGTAAAAAAGTTAATCACAATTGCATAATAGCAGACTTTTAGCGCTCAACAAAATCATCTCAGCTTCAATGTCATCACCTTCTGAGGTTATTGACGTTTGCCCCAAGATCACTTTGACGTTTGCCCCAAGATCACTTTGACATTTGACCCAAGATCACTTTGACATTTGACCCAAGA
>VAPK010137915.1_pt1 | contig 11500 bp, 11 predicted proteins | sample 3395031 | NCBI WGS metagenome assembly VAPK01 (sample SAMN08290443, study PRJNA428436) | hydrothermal vent metagenome | isolation source: Deep-sea hydrothermal vent chimney 1 | place: Pacific Ocean: Juan De Fuca Ridge
ATATCTAACTCTCTTAACATCAATTTAGCAATCGCCCCAGCTGCAACTCTAGCCGCTGTCTCTCTAGCACTACTCCTGCCACCACCACGATAATCCCTAATTCCATATTTGTGAAAATAGGTAAAGTCAGCATGCCCTGGTCTAAATATATCTTTGATATTAGAATAATCTTTACTTTTTTGATTTGTATTAAATATAACCATAGCTATCGGAGTTCCGGTACTAAAACCATCAAAAACTCCACTAAGTATCTCTACGGTATCTGCCTCTTTTCTTGATGTTGCAAACTCATTTTGTCCAGGCTTTCTTCTATCTAATTCACTTTGAATAAAATCCTCATCGATTTTAAGTCCTGCCGGCACACCATCTACAACACACCCTAAAGCCTTTCCATGTGACTCTCCAAATGTAGTAAAAATAAATCTTTTACCAAAACTATTCAAGCCTTCTCCTCTTTTAATACTTCAATTGCCAATCTTGCTGCCTCTTGCTGCGCTACTTTTTTGCTTTTACCTTTTGCATATGCCAACTCTCTATCGCCAATTTTGACAACAATTACAAACTCTTTTTGATGATCTGGACCACTTGAACTTGCGACTATGTATTGGGGAGTTTCTGCTATGGTCGCTTGTGTCAACTCTTGAAGTGTAGTTTTATAATCCCTAAAAACTGATTCAAGATCAATTTTAGGATAAGCTTCATGTAGCAGTTGCAGTGCAACTTTTTTTGCAACATCTAATCCATTTTCAAGATAGATTTCTCCGATAAGAGCTTCAAATGCATTAGACAAAATTGATGCTTTTTCTCTACCTTTGTTATTCTCTTCGGCTGTTGATAAAAAGATATATTTGCCAAGACCAATAAGCTTTGCTAATTTTTCAAATCCCTTTTCATTGACCAATGATGCTCTTAATTTAGAAAGCTCCCCCTCACATGCATCAGGAAACTTTTCAAAAAGATATTCACCTACAATCAGATCTAAAACAGCATCACCCAAAAATTCTAATCTTTCGTTATTTTTACCAAGTTTAAAACTTTTATGTGTTAAAGCCTCTGTTAATAGGTCAATATTTTTAAACTTATACTCCAGTCTCTCTTCTAACTTAACCAGCCACTTCATAAGCCACTCCTTGCAATTGCTTGTAATTGTTCAGCCTCACCTCTAGCGATATCATCACACTTTTCGTTTTCTGGATGCCCTGCGTGTCCTCTAACCCAAATGGCAAAAACATTATGAGGTTTTGATACATCAATATACTCTTGCCAAAGATCTGGATTTTTTACATTTTTAAATGATTTTTTGATCCAACCCTTAAGCCACTCATTAATCCCTTTTACAACATATGACGAATCACTTGTAACCACCACTTCACATGGCTCTTTAATCGCTTTTAAGCCCTCGATAACAGCTTTTAGTTCCATCTGATTATTGGTAGCCAATTTTTGTCCACCACTTACTACTCTTTCTCTCTCACCAAATTTCAGTATAGCACAATATCCACCAAAACCCGGATTACCAAGTGAAGATCCATCACTATACAAGTGAACCTTTTTCATATTGCCTCCTTGTAAGTATTACCCCTATCTCTGTGCCACTTATATTTTGACACTTTGGACATCTGTAAAAGTACAGAGGAAAAGTACTTTTACACTCTTTACAAGTATATCTAAATCCCATATCCGCACTCTCATCTTTTAAAAGGCTTAACTTAATAAGAACATTTAACTCAAATATATCACTTGAAGTTGCATCATAAAGCTCACCTTTAGCACTAAAGATTTCACGAAGAAGTTTACTATTTTCAATAAACTCTTTATCAAATTTATCCAGTCGCATATCCCATATAAGATCTATAATGTTTCTAAAATCAAAATCTTTTAAAATATCACAATTCATCGGAAAGTTATTTAACTTTAAAAATTCAAATAATTTTCGTTGAACAATCTTTTTATCAAGCCCCAAATCTATCAATTTTTTGATTTTTTTCTCATCTTTAAATGATTTGTTGTAGATGATACTCAGTGTCTCAAAATATAGTTTTTTCTCCTTAACTTCACTACCTAACTCTTCAAGAGTATTTAAAACATCTATTGCTTTATCAAACTCGCGCAAGTTTTCATAAATGACGATTAGGTAGGTAAGGGCATCTTCATTTCTTGGAAAAAGTTTCACAGAAGCCAAAAGAACCTCTCTTGATTTTTGTAAAAAACCAGCTTTGTAGTAGGTTTTACCCAACAAGGTAAGTATATCTTTTCTCTTTTGTGGCTCTTTAACTGATTTTAAAATCGCAGAATATATCTCGATTGTCTTTTCATACTCACCACTCTTTTCAAAAGTCAATGCCATAAGGATTGCTGACTCAGTGGGAAGATCTTTTCTCTGTATTATCTCTTTATACTCATTAAATCCTGAGTATTGATCAAACTTTTTCATAAATTTATTTACACTTGACTCCTCCTCTTTGTTTTTGATAATCCCCCACCAATAGCTTGTAAAAGAGAGAATAAAGACAATAGCTATAAGAAGAATCGCACCATAGAGTGGATCATGGTAATCAAAAGAGAGAAAATCCAAATATTAGTCCTGTTTTTAGAATAAGTATAGCAAAACTTTACACAAGCTTTATATAGAAAAACTTATAATACAATATTATAATGCTTCTTCATCCTCTTCACCTGTTCTAATTCTAACTACTTTTTCTACATTTGATACAAAAATCTTTCCATCCCCTATTTTTCCTGTTTTAGCAGATGAGATAAGTGTAGCAAGTGCCCGCTCTAAAAAATCATCAGATACTACTATCTCAATTTTGACTTTTGGTAAAAAATCAACTACATACTCTGCACCACGATAAAGTTCACTATGTCCTTGTTGTCTACCATATCCTTTGACCTCAGATATCGTCATACCTTCGATCTCTTCTGCTACAAGTGCTTCTTTTACATCATCTAATTTAAATGGTTTTATAATTGCTTCTATCTTTTTCATAACTAAACTCCTTGTAAAATTACTTTTTTTGTATTATATTTTATTCCTGCTTTAGCGTAAAATCTGGTATGATTATAAAAAAAAGGTATAAACTATGGAAATTAAAAATTGTAACTCTCTAAATGAAGTAAGAGATGAGATAGATAAGGTAGATGAACAGATAATAAAGCTAATTGCATCCAGAAAAAACTATGTCAAACAAGCGGCAAAATTTAAACATTCGATAGATGAGATTAAGGCTGATGATAGAGTGGAAGATGTCTTAAACAAAGTCCGTCATCAAGCGCTATCTCTTAGTCTCTCACCAAATCTTATGGCTGAAATTTATCAGCGAATGATTGATGATATGGTCGAAACTGAGATAGCTCAATTTAGAAATACAAAAACTTTTTAATTTTTGTCCCAGATTTTTTTAAGGTCTTTTTCAATCACTTCTGTCTTGATAGCACCTATATAAAATTTATTATCTGCTTTGCCTTCATAAATATCTGTCAAATTCTGATATTTGCCATCTTTTAAGACAACTTTAAAAGGTATCTGTATTGTTTTTTTATAGTCAATACCTTTCAAAAGAGTGCTTATAATCGCTTCATTATCTTTAGAGTTACTTATAAAATAGTACGCACCATACTTAAACCTAAAGTTATCATTTACATACTCATCTGTTACCTCTTCAAAAGTATTGAGTGCAATTATCAAAAACTTATCAGCATATTTAACCTGAAGATCCGTTAGATGAGGAGCCTCTTTTCTACATGGAGGACAATATGTAGCATACATATCAAACATAATTACTTTCTTTTCATGACCCTCTACAACAAAACCATCATCAACTTTTTTTAGTTTGTACTCTGCACCGGTATTTATATCTTTGATAGTATAAGAGTCAGCCAAACTCTCTACTTTCACCTCTTTTTTGGGCTCCGAACATCCCGAAAAAATCAGAAGTGAAAAAATAGTAAATAGTATAAATAAATATCTCATATCAAACCTCCTATGTTAAAGTTCAGATTCTATAAGCTCAACAAGTTGCTTATATCCAAACTTTTGAAGAGGAATACCATTAACAAAATATCCCGGTGTCTTTTTAACTCCTAGTGTCTTGACATCAGCCATATCTTGCTCAACAATTTTATCAAGATTAGAATCTTTCATATCTTCTGCCAACTTATCTGTATCTATTCCTAAAGTTGACATGATTTGCCATACCATTTGAATATTTGGCTTATGGTGACTTGCCCACTGTTTTTGATACTTAAAAAGCCCCTCTAATGCCACCATATATTTACCCTGTTTTTTTGTAGCTTCTAAAAGCTTTACAACATAATCAGAGTCAGGATGAAATGCAGCATATCTTATAACTAGCCTTATCTGATTCGGATATTTTTTCATTATATCTTTTACAAGAGGATAAAAAGCAGCACAAGTTTCACATGCTGGGTCTAAAAATTCAACAAGAGTGACTTTAGCGTCTTTGTTACCAATTATTGTTGAGTGTTCTCGAACAAGTACTTCTTGATTATTTTTGGCAATTAAAGCTACCTCTTTAGATTGGCTATCTTTATAAAAATAGCTACCAAGAGCAAATGCAATCAGTAAAAATATGACTGAAAATAGTATGAGTTTCTGTTTTGTCATGTGGATATCCTTTTTTTAAATGTAATTAGTAAAACTATTATAATAGAAAACGCGATGAACGACAACATAGGAATCGTCAAAAAACCAAAAAAGCTTATATATTTTGCAGAACACGGTATCCCCTGAGCGCATGGAGCCATAGTCTCCGGTATAATTTTATACTGCAAAAGATTATGATAAAGAGCAATTAACCAACCAACAACAGCAAGAGGCATGGCATATCTAAAAACATTTTTATCAAATGGAAACAATCCCGCAAGAAAAATAATAACCAAAGGATACATCAAAATCCTCTGATACCAACAAAAAGTACAAGGCGGATACTCCATCACTTCACTAAAAAATAGACTCCCAAGTGTAGCAAATATAGCAACAAGCCACGCAAAAAATATGATATTCCAATTCATTGCTGCACTTTTTTGAGTATCACTCATAACAACCTCTCCCTAGATAAGATAAAATAATCGAAAATTATTATACACAAAGATGATAAATACTCCTAACATACAAAAAATTATAAATTAGCCTATTCAGTCTTATGATTTTATGTCGATATAAAAGTAGAGAAATCACAAAGGAACCCATTATGACAAAAGCAAAATATATACTGATGGGGATGTTTCTGTTTACATTTTTAACAAACTCATCTCTATATGCGGCAGGAGGGACAATGAGTGGTTATGTCTACGAAGACAAAGACCACAATCAAATAAAAGATGTTGGTGAAAACGGGACTTTACAAGCAAATATCATAAAACTTTGTAAAGGTGCTACACTTAGAGATACTTACGCGATACCTGCCTTAAATCCAACAGGCTATTATGAATTCAATGTCACTGATAATGGAATTTTCACTATTATCGAAGATGATACAAATACAAGTAGTTGTACTGTTTCAAATAATCCTTCTGGATGGTCATCTACATCATCTAACTATATTACAGTAACAATGACTGGATCAGATAAAGGGAGTCTAAACTTTGGTAACTTCAAAGATGATATTCTGCCTCTAACCGCCGCAGATAGAGAAAAAGCTTATCTTTTTCAAAATCAACCTTCAGATGTTTACAGATTAGATCTAGTAACAGGAAAAATGACAAAAGTAGCCAACAATATAAATCCTTCAGGTTTTCATATCAATGCTTTAGGATACAATATAAAAGATGGTTATTTTTGGGGATCTGCCCCAAGAAGAGGTCAGTTTTCAGCAGACGGATACATATCCAGAGTAGGAAAAGATGGTTCTGGAAACTGGGTATCAACACATTATGGTCCAATTCCAAATTTAAATATATTTTCATATTCAGGAGATATAGATAAAGATGGTAAACTACACATCTATAGACATAATTCAGGATTTATATCTATAATAGATCTTGACCCAAACTCACCTAGTTATCTAACTACTATAGATCATAAAATGTTGATAAACAAATCAACAGGTTTTGGTATAAACATTAAGACTACCGACTGGGCATTTAATCCAAAAGATGACATGCTTTATACCGTAAATAATGGAACAGGTAAACATTATCTATATAGAATAAATCCAAAAACAGCTGTGGTTGAAAACTTGGGTGATGCAAAAATAAGTAACAGCCTATCCGGTGGATCATCTATGGGAACTACAGGTAATCTACCTGCAGGGCATCCTCCTCTTTCTGGACTAGGACGAGTATTTGGTGGTTCATTTTTTACAAAAGATGGTTATTATTATCTCTATGATAACGGCTATGGAAGGAATATCGGAGAAGTATTTCGTATAGATGTGACCAACCCATCAGGCATAATCGACCCCACAGCTGTACCTTTTTCAAAACCAAGATATACTTCTCTAAACGATGGCGTCATGTTTGCAAACAATGAAATATTTTTAGATTTTGGTGATGCTCCAGATGATAGTAATAACACAACAGGAGATGGCACAGCAACAGGCAACTATAAAACTATGCTCGCAGATGATGGTGCTAGACATAAAATTGATTCCAATGGGTCAACAATCTACCTAGGTACAATACCACCAGATCATGAAGACGATGGTCAACCAACTGTTCCAGCAGATGGTGATGGTGCCGAAGATGATGGAGTCACTCTAAAAGGTGTAACACTACAAGGGTCATCAATAGTAGCAGGAAGCAAAATAAATTTAAAAATCAAAACAACGGGTATCGGAGTTTTAAGCGCTTGGATAGATTGGAATGATGATGGTAACTTTACAAATGATAGTGAACGAATAGCATTTAATGTAAATGGTGCATCAGGAAATATTGTTATACCAAATATATCAGTTCCCTCAACTATTACCGCAAATAAAACTTACGCAAGGTTTAGATATAGCTCAGATACAGACCTAAACGCAACAGGTCCAGCAAGTAATGGCGAGGTAGAAGACTACCTGATAAAATTCAGCAGTGGCAATCAATTTGGAGTTTGGGACAGTGATGAAGGTCTTGCAAATCAAGTCATAAAAACAAAAATTGTAAACCAAGATATAAACTTGACAATTGCATCACTCGACGGCAACCAAACATCTTTTACAAGCAATGTATATGACATAGTAAAAGCAGCCATATATTCAAATACACAACAATTATCAAGCTGGAAGGATGTAAACTTAACAGATACAAATACTACTAAAATAGAATTTGGAGCAATTAACCAAGCACATAAAAGTGCTTATGTTACTATCAGATATGGTGATGTAAACTCCACAGAAGATGTAAATTTGTCTGAAAAATTTGCCATAAGACCAGATAAATTTATCATAAATCCTATATCTATTTCACTAAAAGCAGGAGAGGGTTTTGATCTAAATATCACAGCAGTTGATAAAAATGGAACTTTAGCTTATGATTATAATGAGACAAATGCTACATTTTCAATAACTGCACAAGAACAAGATGCAAACTGTAGTACCGGCAGTATATCGGCTAGCAGTACAATATTTAGAGATGGTTCACTAAATACAACCGCAACCTATTCAGAGGTTGGTAGAGTTATTTTAAAAATTGAAGATACAGGCTTTGCTGCAGTTGATGTAGGTGATTCAAACTCTACACAAAGACTTATAAAAAGTGGCATATCTAATATGTTGGCATTTAATGCAAGTGCTTTTACGCTAGATTGGAATATTACTAATAGTGCAAATAATATGACCTATTTTTCATCTGATCCAGCAAACATGGGTGCTTCATTAAAGCTAAAATTAACTGCAGAAAATGCACTTAATCAAAAGTTAGCAAACTACACCGATGAATGTTACGCAAAAGATATCAACACAACCATTACATTTGATATAAATGGAACGACAAACCAATCATTTACCCCAGTTTGGGAGGTTGACAATAACGGAACGATAGACAGTAATGGAACTAATATAATTAACAATACAGGCTTCAGCTCTAATAATAATATCACAGTAACCACAAAAAAAGCACAATTTGAAAATGCAAAAAAAGGTATAGCAACTACAAAAATAGATATCAATCTTAACCGAAATGCAAGAGTAGCAAGAGAGCCTTTAACTATGCGCATTACTGATGTATTAAGCTCAGATAGCTTTGCACTTGGAAACAAACTTATCGCCACAGCAGGAAATGATACAGCAAACTTTTACTACGGCAGAGTTCATGCACCTAATTATGAAGTGATAGGAATGAATTTTAATGCCACTATCTATTATGAGGTATATTGTAGAGATTGCATACAAGCTAATTTTGCACAAATTAACAACGCTCGTGAGAGTATAGATTCTGTATTTTGGTACATATTAGGAGCTGTTGACTACAACGCCTTAGCCGGTAACATCAACAAAGCAGATATAAGTTCGTCTACAGAGTCAACATCTAGCCATTATTATACAAGTATACCGCCACAACCACCTGAAAAAGATGTAATAGTCGTACAAGCTCCAAAACTACCTTTTTCTGATCGTATCAATTTTGGTGCAGACAATTGGCTACTATATAATCGATTTAGAAATATCACTCAAGATAGCTTTAGGGTAAAGTTTATCAGTCCGAACTTTAGGTGGAGTGGCAAAGGTAATGAAGGCTTGACACTAGATACAAACATATCAAGAAGCAAACTACAAAAAATGGATTGGTAATCTAAAATGATTTATAACTGTAAGGTAGTTGGTAGTAGTTAAAAACTCTACTAGCTTGCCTATTTACAGGCTTTAAAAGATGAGAAAGATTGACACCCACTGCCATATAAGGATATCGGTTGATCTCATCATCTCTTTTTCTTGTATAGTATCCCACATGAAACTCGAAATATTTAAAAAAACTCCTTTTAACTGTTTCAAAACCATCAAATTTCACAGCTACTAAAAATTTCATCCCCTCATAATCTGTAAGGATATCAAAACTCCCCTCTTTTGTAATCTTTTCACTAGGAAAATACTCCCATCTGATATCAATACGCTTTGAAAGATCAGGATTTTTTAGTAGATAATACCCACTATATGCACCCAAGACATTAAAAAGTATATCTTCGTATGAAAACCCAAAATCCCCAAAGCCATCCCCAATCTCCATAATAGCATTTATAATAAGCGACGAGTAAACAGCCTCTTTTGCGGAGTACTCTTTTGAATACCCCCATCTTTGATACAATGAGGTCAAAAGTTGTGTCATCAGATAGTTTGTATAAAAATGTCCAAACTTATCTACACCACCGTGTTTAGTATCTCTATCAAACCAACCCTCATCTGCTATACTAAAGCTTCCTTTTTTATAATCCCATTGAAAATAACCATAGGTTAAAATTAAAGCACTAGATAAAACATTGGTGTAAAAAATCTTTCGACTATCTTGCAGGGGTTTTGAATGAAGAGTAGCTGTTAAGGCTAATGTTATAAATAGATAACGCATCAATATATCAAAGGCACAAACCTAAAACCCTCAAACTCTTGATGAGTAATCTCATCTTCTGAAATTTTTTCAAAAAGATAGATTGAATTTTCTATAGGTATTACCAATCGTGCTGTGATTTCAAGTTGAGAAAAGAGCTCTTTTGGTATATCATCTGCACTAGCTGAAACTAAAATCGCATCAAACTTTTCACCGGGTATTCCCAAAACATCTGAAGCTTTTTCAATTTTTGCATTTTTAATACCCATTTTCTTAAGATTTTGCGAACCAAAATCCACAAGCTCATCTTTTCGCTCTAATCCCAAAACCAATCCACTCTGCCCAACAATATGTGCCAAAAGTGCACTACTCCACCCAGAACCAGAACCGATATCCAGTATCTTATCTCCCTTTTTTGGCTGTAAAAGCTCCAGCATAAAAGCAACCGTCCAAGGCTGTGATATCGTCTGCCCCTCTCCGATAGAAAGAGGAGCATCTACATACCTATAATCAGCAAATTCACTAGGTACAAAACAGGCTCTATCGACCGCTTTGAAAGCTTCTATAATAGTCGGGGTTTTTAAAACTCCACTCTGCTCCAAAGAGCTTATTAATTCTTTGTTAGTTCTCATGGTACAATTATACCAAAAGAGGTACTCTAATGAACTTATTTGACTTTATAATCAAACATGCAACACTTCATTTTGTCACTGTAAGTCTATTTCTTTTATCATTTTTTACAATTATTCACATGCTATTTTCAAGGAAAAAACCATCACAAATGATTGCTTGGACAGTAGTAATTGTCTCTATTCCATATGTAGGGATACTTATATATTTTATATTTAATGGAAGGAAGATCAACAAAAACATCAAAAACAAACCAAAAGTAGAACTTCAAAAGATTGATGAAATTGACGGTAAATTTAGCTCTCCCATAGAGCAATTTTTAAGACATTTATATATCGCTGGAGCAACAAATAAAAATGAATTTTATCTCTGTAAAAATAGTGTAGACACATACGAGAAGATATTAAGCTCTATTAAAAATGCAAAAGAGTCTATTTATATCTCTACATATATATTTAGTAATGATAAAATTACCAAAGAGATTATAAAACTATTAACACAAAAAGCCAAAGAAGGAGTTTGCGTCAAACTACTTTTTGACTCATTTGGCTCACTCCTGCTTGAACTTTTTCCAAAATCATTAAAGTCTCTTAAAGATGCAGGAGGTGAGTACTATTTTTTTATGTCTGTGCTAAAACATCCAATTAAAAATAGATTTAATTTTAGAAACCATAGAAAAATGATCATCATAGATAACTATACAGCCATAAGCGGAGGTACAAATATCTCCAAAAACTACCTATCGGCTGATGATGAACACTCAACATGGATGGATCTTACATTTATCATCAAAGGAACGGCCGCAATTCACTATTTTGAGATATTTAGATACGACTGGGAGTCACAAACAAAACAGTATCTTAAACTGCCACAAAAGTTAGATTATAAGCCTTTCAAAACAGATAGTATCATTCAAGTCGTACCTTCAGGTCCTGATGTAAATAACGACGCGCTTTACGAATCCATCATCTATGCTCTTTTTTTGTGCCAAAAAAAGGTTTGGATTTTAACACCATATTTTGTACCTGATAGCTCTATTATGGATGCACTTATCATAGCTTCTCATCGAAATATTGAGATCAAGATAATTTTGCCTAAAATATCTGATCAAATTCTTGCAGATATCAGTAGGAGCGGATTTTTACGAGAGTTACAAAATGAAGGTATTGAGATACTCCTTTACAAACCCAAAATGTTACATGCAAAAGCGATGATTGTAGACGACAAAGTAGCACTTATAGGCAGTTCAAATTTTGATGCAAGAAGCTTTTTTTACAATTTTGAAGTGATGAGTTTTCTCTATTCAAAAAAAGATATAACAGAGCTAAATGCGTGGATTGAAAATCTTTTTAAAGAGTGTGACAAAGGGATAAAACCAGCTGGTAAA
>VAPK010190885.1_pt1 | contig 11500 bp, 15 predicted proteins | sample 3395031 | NCBI WGS metagenome assembly VAPK01 (sample SAMN08290443, study PRJNA428436) | hydrothermal vent metagenome | isolation source: Deep-sea hydrothermal vent chimney 1 | place: Pacific Ocean: Juan De Fuca Ridge
AGTCTGTCATTGTCTCCAAAGACCAGCTCTTCGATACTTACTGTATCATTTTCGTTGATGATGGGTACTACATTATTTTCTAAAAGTGTATCTATGGCTACTTTTGCATGTTTTATATGTTTAGGAGAATCAAATACATCTGCACTCAATAGCACTTGAGAACAAAGCAATCCAAACTTCGCAAACTTCTCTTGATACATTTTAAGCAATAGAGGTTGACCTATGGCTGCTAAAGCTTGCTTATTGGCTACTGTACCTCTGTCTAAAGGGATTTGTGTAAATCCAGCTGCAACTGCACCAGAACTTACAAGTATCACTTCATACTTATTTGCTTTAAGTTCAGCAATGAGTTGAACAAGTGCCATCATACGGATTTTAGCAATATCCCCATCATGTGTTAACACATGAGAACCAACCTTTATTACAATACGTTGCATATTAATATCTCCTAATCTTCTTGTTCCTCTTTAACACTTTTTACAAAATCACCAATAGCATAACGCAATGCTTCAGTATTTATATGTGCAACAGATGAGATAGGAAGAACAAAAAGTGGCTTCTCTTCTGGTAATTCTACACCAAAATCTTTCTTAAATCCATACGAAAGATATTCAGACTTTGCTTTGTATTGATTTAGTGTTGTATTTGCTTCTAGCCCAATATCGGCTAAAAAAGTCTCTGTTAATGCATTGACTTCATCAAGAGAAAGTGAATCTATCTTGGTGATGGCTACTGCATGTTTACGTGTTGCCAAAGTCTCAGAGTAACGCTGAAGTTCTACAAGAAGTGTCTCATACTGATACTTCATCTCTCTATAATTTGCTGCATCTATCAAAAGTAGAAGTGTTTTTGTTCTCTCGATATGTTTAAGAAACTCTAAACCTAAACCTCTACCATCACTTGCACCCTCAATAATACCAGGAATGTCTGCCATCATAAAAGAGTCATAATCACCTATATGCACTACACCAAGTTTAGGTGTTAAAGTAGTAAACTCATAGTTTGCTACTTGTGGTCTAGCATTTGAAAGTGTAGCTATGAGTGTTGATTTTCCTACGTTTGGATAACCTACAAGCCCAACATCTGCTATAAGTTTCATCTCAAGCCTAATCTCTTTAGTTATACCTGGAAGTCCTGGCTGTGCATAGGTTGGTCTTTGGTTACTTGAAGACTTAAAGTGCATATTACCAAGTCCACCTTTGCCCCCTTCAAGAAATTTAACAACTTCTCCTTCAGTAACCAGGTCCATAAGCTCTTCACCTGTCTCCATATCTACTATCGTTGTACCAGGAGGCACAGTAATAGTCATATCTTGACCTTTACGACCATAACACTTACGTCCTTCACCAGGACGACCATTTTCTGCTTTCATATGTTTACGTCCGCGAAGCCCTGAGAGAGTATCTGTATTGTTGTCAACTTTGAAATAGACTGAACCACCACGACCGCCATCACCACCGTCTGGACCACCATTGGCAACAAACTTTTCTGTCCAAAAAGAGATAGAACCAGCCCCTCCCTTACCTGAACTAATCATGAGTTCTACACTATCTACGAACATATTTAAACCTTTATATCTTATGGAAACTACTATCTAAACGATAATTATGTGATTATATCTAAATTAAGAAAATTATTTGATATAATTTACGAAACAAAACAACAGGAAATGATTAATGCCATATTTTAAAACTATTTTTGCACTAAGTTCTTTATTCTTCTTTAATGCTTGTACACCTAACGAAGCATCTATTGCTGAAGGTGGCTATTATCATGATGGTATATATTTTGGTCAACATTTCCCTGATAACTACAAAAAAGGTATTAAAGACGGATGCACTACAGCTAAAGGAGACTATAAAAAGTCACATTGGCTATTTAAAAATAACAAAGATTACAATGATGGTTGGTTCTTGGGGCGTAATAGATGTAGAGTTTTATTGGTTGTGGATAAAAAATAATCTAAAACTTTAGACTAAAGAAGCGTTGTCCGAGTTTAACTCGGACATTACCGTTAAGCTGGTACTACTGAAACTTTTTTCTGACTAGCAGTTCTGTTTTCAAATTTAACTACACCTTCAACAAGTGCAAATAGAGTATGATCTTTACCTATTCCTACACCGTTTCCTGGGTGAACTTTAGTTCCTCTTTGTCTGATGATAATGTTACCTGGGATAACTGCTTCACCACCAAATTTTTTAACGCCTAAACGACGTCCAGCTGAATCTCTGTTATTCTGAGTGGATCCTTGACCTTTCTTGTGTGCCATGTCTTCTCCTTATGCTATTTTAGTAATTCTTACTCTTGTAAAGTCTCTTCTGAAACCTCTTTTGAGTTTTGAATCTTTTCTTCTTCTTTTCTTGTAGATGATAACTTTTTTATCTCTACCTTCATTGATCACTTCACCTTTAACTACAGCACCCTCAACAAATGGAGTACCTACAGTTAATTCACCGTTATCTAATGCTAGAACTTCTTTAAATTCTACTGCTGCTTTTGGCTCAAGACTCATGTTGTCAAAACAGATAATATCACCCTCTTGAACTTTGAATTGTTGACCACTTGCTTTAATGATTGCGTACATTGCAAACCCTTTATTTCTATATGTTTTTTAAAAAGTTTGAGATTATACCCAAACAATGTTTAATATTTTTTTAAATTAGCCAAAATTAACATGAGTTTCTGCAAGTGCCATACAGTCTATCTCCACAAGAGCATTTTTAGGCAACGTCTTGACTGCAACCGTACTTCGAACTGGTTTATGGTTTCCAAAGTATTGAGCATATATCTTATTAACTTTTAAAAAGTCATCCATATCAGCTAAAAATATAGTTGTTTTTATAACATCATGATACTCTGCTCCTGCTGCTTGAAGTACATTTTGTAAATTCTTCATAACTTGATGTGTCTGCGTCTCGACATCACTTCCTACCATCTCTCCATTTACATTTAAGGCTATCTGTCCTGATGTGTAAATCATACCATTTACTGCAACAGCCTGAGAATATGGTCCTATAGCTTCTGGTGCTTCTTTGGTAGAAATAAATTTCATTTTCTCCCCTTTACTAGTTATTTCTTTCGTAAAATACATATGATGTAGAGTAGTCAGAAAATTCAAAATAGACTTTCTTCTCTCCTGCATCTTTTTTACCATTAAAGTTAATATCATCTATCCCATATCCATAACGATATGGTCTATGTACCCCATCATTCGTACCTGTAGCAGTTGAAAGTTTATCTATCTTTATAAACTTATGCACAAGCTTATTTCCTGCATATACATCAAGTACCCCATTAGTTCCTGTCCAATTCTGTAATGAACGACTAAGAGAGTTTTGCGTCTCTTGCGTACATCCAGTAAACAATAATACAAGTAGTAAAAAAATTGTTGTTTTTAGTTTCATAAAATATCCTTTATCTATTTTGTAATTGTATCATATTACACTTTTGGCATTCCAAATTTTTGTGTAATAAGTTCACCCTCATCATTAAAGTAAAGATAATAGAGCTTATCTTTAACAACAGAAAGTCCAGCAAGATAACGCAGTGCCAAGTTAGCTTGCAATGAGCCTATATGCATCACAATAGGAGCTGCAATACCTCCTGGTTTATGATCAGAGATATTAAAGACTTGAAAATTCGCCGTTTCAAAAAAACAAACTTGTCCGTTAAACTCTTCCACAGAGGCATATATCCACGGTGTGCCAGTCTCTTTCGCATACCTATCTATCTCTTCTCTTACAGGAAGATTGTCTGTTGCATCCAGTATAAGATCATAACTATTGCCCATACCTTTAAAATCTTCAAAATCCATATCAAAAGCAATAGCTTTTACAAAAGGATTTTTACTTTTCATAAGTGCTACAACGGCTCTAGATTTACTTTTCCCTTCATCTTCAAGTGTGAAGGCTATCTGCCTATGTATGTTATGATTAGATACCGTATCAAAATCTACCATATGGATCTCACCTATGCCAGATGTTCCTAGAGCCATTGCCAGAGTACAGCCCAACCCACCAGAACCTATGACAGCTACCTTTTTACCCTGTAAACTCTCTTGTACATTCGAACCCCAAAGTTGTATCTGTCTGTTAAAATATTTTTCTTGTGTCATGCTATGAACGCTCTCTTAACTCTTTTTCAAAACCCCAAGCTTTTCGATGTTCCAAAACCTCTGTTTTATCTATAACTTCTATAAGCATAGACTCTTTATCTTCAAGCATCATCTCTACTTCACCCTCTGGTGAGACCAGCATGGTGTCCCCATAGAACTTCCACTTAACCTCATCATCAGAGTATTCACCCAAACGATTTGCACGCAAAATAAAACATCCATGTAAAAAGGCTTTAGTTTTAATTATCTCTCGCCATCTATTATGTGAACCAAAAGTTGAAGCAGTAGGAAGCAATACCAAATCTACTTTTTTTCTAGTTACTACTTCCCAAAAATGGTCAAAATGAAGCTCAAAACCTGCCATTACCATAACCTTAAAACCTTTTAGGTTAAAAATCATAGGCTCTTTTAGTGGTGCTACTTTATTGGCAAAAAACTTTTTCTCATCCCAATGTGCATAAGGAAGCAATATTTGCTGCTCATAATAGCGTGTATTTTTAGGGGTGATTTTTACAATTGTTTTAAAGTACCCCTCTTTTTTGGTCACAATAATAGGAGCTATAAAAACAATGTCATATTTAATAGAAAGATTTTTAAGTAACTCAAGGTGTTTTTTTGTTTGAGCTTTAACCATAGCTGGTGCCATAGTTGCAAACTCTTTAAAAAAGTGATTAAGCACATACTCACCCAAAAGCATTACATCTGCATCTCTCTCATGTGCTTTTTTTAGATAAAATTCAAGTCTAGTTGCATTCATGCCCAATGTAGGTAATTGAAGTGCTGCAACTACTAGTTGTTTAGACATTATGACTCATCCACATTTTGGTTGGCTTGTTCTATAACTGTAATTTTTATTTTTGCCTCTTCTATAAGTGATTGAGCCTCTTTAATGTTCTTTAAACCTTCTTCATAAAGCTTTACAGACTCTTCAAGTGTTATCTCTGGATTCATTAATTTTTCTAGTAATACCTTAGAGTTCTCTAGCTTCTCTTCAAATGTACTATTTTTCATCTTTACCTCATTATTATAAAAAAATTTTAACTAAACTATGCAATAGAAAGCATACCACAATTCCTACTTCCTACTTCCTACTTCTAAAACTTCTCTTATATTCTCTTCAAACTTATCTAACTCTACCAAAAAAGCATCATGTCCATAGTCACTCTGTACTTCTATATAGGTATGAGACTGCCCATTACGTTTTAACATCTTAGCTATATGCTCCATCTCTGAGGGGAAGAACAGAAAATCAGAAGAGAAACTTATCAGATGCACATTGGCTTTGATACGTGAAATTGCATCATGTAAAGAATCATATCCACGACTTAAGTTAAAAGTATTGATTGCTTTTACTATATATAGGTAAGAGAGTGGGTCAAATATTCGTGAAAAATTATTGGTATTATACTCCATATATCGCTCTACTTCATAGCGTCCAAAGAGTTCAAAAAGTCCATCATTACTTACATAGTTACGTCCAAATTTATCATCCATTGAAGCTGGAGCTAAGTAAGAGATATGCCCTGCTATCCTACCTATAGCCAGCCCATCTAGTCCATCTTCAATAAATGCATCTTTTGCATAATTACCATGCTCAAATCTTGGGTCTCTACGTATAGCTTCCATAGCTACTTTATTGAACGACATTGTCCAAGGTCTTGTTGCATAAGTTGCTGCAAGAGCAATGATATCATCTGCAAGATTAGGATAATCTACAGCAAACTGAAGTGCCTGCATACCACCCATGGAACCGCCTACTATAGCACGCAGATGGTAGATACCAAGTTGTGAGAGTAATTGCATTTGAGCTCTTACCATATCTTTTACAGTCACTACAGGAAATCTAAGCCTATAAGGATCTTGACTAGGGTAATTATCACTCATGGGACCCGTACTTCCAAAACAAGAACCTATGACATTAGTACAAATAACAAAATATTTGCTTGTATCTATAGCTTTACCATCACCAATAAGTCCATCCCACCAACCAGCTTTTCTCTCACCCTCATACGTACCTGCTACATGATGAGAACCACTTAACGCATGACAGACCAATACAACATTAGACTTATCTTCATTTAACTCACCATAAGTCTCATAAGCTATCTCATAAGGCTCTAAGATACGCCCACTCTCTAAGTAAAGAGGGCTGCTAAAATGTGCTGTTTTTGTTTCGATTTTCATTGGGTACTTTTGTGCTTAAATTTAATTGTAATATTTTATCATATTTAAACTTTGTGGTGGAGGTATATTCTCGTAGGTCGGGGGTCCTCTCCCCGACATTGACTTGCATAAGAAAAAAGCTTGTTTTATTTATAAGATTTCTATCGTCGGGGAGAGGACACCCCGACCTACAGTTTTACCCTAAAGCCTTCGTCAAATCATCAATCAAATCTTGCGTATCTTCAAGCCCAACACTCAGTCTTACAAGTCCACCTGGTACACCTGCATCTACTAGCTCTTGAGCAGAGAGTTGTTGATGGGTAGTACTTGCAGGATGGGTGATAATAGACTTAGAGTCACCTATATTTACAACAAGTGAGAAAATATCTGTACCATCAGCTATCTTCTGTGCTGTCTCTTTATCTGCTACTTCAAATGAAAGAAGTCCAGAGTGTCCACCTTTGAAGTACTTTTGTCCTAACTCATAGTTGGCATCAGACTTTAACCCAGGGTAGTTTACTTTCCCTACTTTTGGATGTGCTTCCAAAAACTCTGCTATAGCAAGTGCAGAAGAAGAGTGTTGTTTCATGCGAAGAGGCAATGTCTCAATACCTTGGATATATAACCAAGAGTTAAAAGGACTTGGGGTAGCACCCAGATCACGAAGCAATGATAAACGTGTTCTAAGTGTAAATAATGGCAGTGGGACATCAGAATATATAAGTCCATGATAACTCTCATCAGGCTCATTGAAGTGTGAGTAGCGAGAGTTGTCTTTTATTTTCTCCACCAAGTCATGACGCTCTACTATCACACCACCTATAGCAAGCCCTTGCCCCGTTGTATATTTACTAGCACTATGCACTGTAAGGTCAACACCATGTTCTAATGGCTTACACAAAATAGGTGTTGCCACAGTATTATCTACACAAGTCAATATATTATGCTTATTTGCTATAGCAACGATGGCATCAAAATCAGCCACATCAATGCTCGGATTTGTGATACTTTCAAAAAGGATGATTTTTGTTTTATCATCTACAAGTGCTTCTATCTCAGAGGGATTTCTAACATCAAAATAACGTGTCTCAATACCAAAACGTTTAATGGTATGCCCTGTAAGGGTGGTTGTTCCACCATATACTTGTTTGGCTACAATGATGTTATCTCCAGCTTCAGCTACATTGGCAATAGCATAAAAGATTGCAGCCATTCCAGAAGAAGTCCCTATAGCAGCCACCCCACCCTCAAGTGCTGCAAAACGTTTTTCAAATACATCCGTAGTTGGGTTCATAAGTCTAGTGTAGATATTCCCAAGCTCTTTAAGTGCAAACAAGTTCGCTGCATGTTCCGTATCTCTAAACTCATACGCCGTAGTCATATAAAGAGGTACAGCCATAGTCCCCTGTGCATCTTTTTCATATCCTGCATGGATGGCTAGTGTTTGTTCGTGCATTACTATTCCTTATTTAATTGTATTAGGTAAATTATAGCTTGTGGTTGCTTGTATTCTCGTTACAATATTTAGGGGAGTAGTAAGTTATTTTAAATATCTTTGTATATCTAATGCACCATGGAATACACCAAGTATCGCTATACTATTTTCATCTTTTATCAAATATGCGATTCTATAATGTCCGTATAGTAATATACGTATATCTTTGTCATTATCATTAGGGTAACTATACCCTATTTGAGGAAATGTAGCTAATATTTGTACTTTATTGTAAATCTCTTTGGTTATTTTACTAGCAATACGCTTATTATCTTCAGCTATATAATCATGTATATCTTTGAGCCAATACTTGGCTTCATCAGTCCACTCTATTTTTACCATTGAGCTATAGTATTTTCCATCTCTTGATTTGAAATAACTTTACCATCTTCAACATCATCAAGCCCCTGTCCTATCATCTTGTCAAAGGCTAACTCTCTTAATATCTCTTCGTATGTAGTATCTTCAGGTAAAGAGTCAATGATTTTCTTAACTTCATCTTTAGGTGCTGTCATCATCTGTCCTTTATTTACATTTAAAATATTATAACATAATTTGATTTGATTTGATTTTACGTAGGTGTGACCATATCACACGTCAAGATAAAGTTTAATTTGAAATTATATTAAAGTACCTTTTATACAAATCGTGATTAGACGTGCGACATGGTCGCACCTTCAGTTTTGTTTTTAATTTGAAGTGAGAGATATGGCAAGTAATTAATTATATGTATCATTAATTAATCTATATTTTCTTGTCATACTTTCTTTTTTTGTTTCAAAAGTTCTTCTAGAATCTTCAATAATAACTTTTTTTAATATCCAACCTGCATCTTTTCCTGCTAAATTAACTGAATCATTACTATTTGCATGTTTATCATACAACTTAATCAAAGGTGTCTCTTGCCAATGAAAGTTATCACCACCCATTAAATCTCTCAATGCAAACCATTCATTTTTTTGATTTTTACACCAACAATAAACTGCTCCTTTTAAAAAGTCAATGATTCTTTCTTTATCTCTATCATTAATATTACGAACTTCTCTTATTACATTATCACTAGTAATCATACTTTAATCCTTGTGTCGTTGATTACCCATGATAATTAGGTGATTCCTTAGTAATAGTCACATCATGCACATGACTCTCTTTAAGTCCTGCAGAGGTTATCTCTACAAATTCTGCTTTTTCCCAGAATGCTTTGATGCTTTCAGAACCACAGTAACCCATAGAAGAACGAAGTCCACCTATCATTTGGTGTACTACGTCTGAGATACGTCCTCTGTATGGAACACGACCTTCAATACCCTCTGGTACGAGTTTATCTGCTGCTGTTCCTTCTTGGAAGTAACGGTCTGTACTTCCCTTAGTCATCGCACCGATGCTTCCCATACCTCTATACTCTTTGAATTGACGACCATTGAACAAGATCATTTCTCCTGGTGCTTCGTATGTTCCTGCAAGTGCAGACCCAAGCATTACTGAGCTTGCACCTACAGCTAAAGCTTTTGCTACATCTCCAGAGTATTTTATACCACCATCAGCAACTACAGGTACACCAAGTGGGTTTGCTACTTGTGCTACCTCATCTATGGCAGAGATCTGAGGTACACCTACACCTGCTACTATGCGTGTAGTACAGATAGACCCTGGTCCAATACCAACTTTTACTGCATCAGCACCTGCATCTATAAGATCTTGAGCTGCTGCTCCTGAAGCTATGTTACCCGCAATCACATCTACATCTAGCTCTTTTTTAATGAGTTTAAGAGTGTCTATTATGCCTTGTGAGTGTCCGTGTGCAGAGTCAAGTACAAGGACATCTGCACCAGCTTCCACAAGTGCTGTAGCACGGTCAAGTTGTCCTACGCCTATGGCAGCACCTACTCTTAGGCGACCATGTTCATCTTTGTTTGCATTTGGGAACTTCTCTTTTTTCTCGATGTCTTTAATGGTTATAAGACCTTGAAGTACATCATTATCATCTACGATAGGAAGTTTTTCTATCTTGTGTTCTTGAAGTATTTTAGCTGCATCTTCTAAAGTAATGCCTGCTTTTGCTGTAAACAAAGGTGCCTTGGTCATCACATCTGAAATGATAAGACTCATATCGGTTATAAAACGCATATCGCGATTTGTTATGATACCTAGAAGCTTCATATTTTCATCTACAACAGGTACGCCAGAGATTTTATATTCACTCATCAAAGCATCTGCATCTGCCACAGTTTTGTCTGGAGCTATATAGATAGGATCTATAATAATTCCACTCTCAGACTTTTTAACTTTAGTTATCTGCTTTGCCTGTGTTTCGATATCCATATTTTTATGAATAATCCCAATACCACCTAAGTGTGCCATTGCAATAGCTGCTTTATACTCAGTTACAGTATCCATAGCAGCTGAAACAATAGGTATATTTAGCGATACACGCTTCGTAAGCTGACTTTTAATACTAACTTCTTTAGGAAGGACAATTGAATGTTGCGGGACTAGTAATACGTCTTCAAATGTTAATGCTCTTTTCTTTATTCTCATGTTTTTTCCTTTGTTTATTTGGTATAATTTACAACTTTTTCCATGCTTGCAGCACCGTCAAAAAGTGTTTTTTCGTTAAATGCTTTAGCAATTAGCTGTAAGCCTATTGGCATACCTTCATCATTGCTTGCAACAGGTAGTGAAATAGCAGGAAGTCCTGCAAGGTTGATAGCAATGGTGTACATATCTGACTTATACATTTCAAGTGGGTCTTCTGAAGCTCCTATCTTTGGTGCAACTGTTGGAGCCACTGGAGACAATATAAGGTCTGCCTCTTCAAAGATAGCATTGAACTCATCTCTTATTAGGTGTCTTACTTTTTGTGCTTTAACATAGTATGCATCATAGTATCCCGATGAGAGTACAAAGTTACCAAGTAAAATACGTCTTTTTACCTCTGTTCCAAAACCTTCACTTCTTGTGTTGTAGTAAAGCTCTTCTGTACTTTTAGACTCTGCTCTTGTTCCATAACGTACACCATCAAAACGTGCCAAGTTAGTAGCTGCTTCTGCTGTTGCCAAGATGTAGTAAGTGGCAATGTCATACTTAGTATTTTGCATATTTTTATGCACAATGATATGTCCAGCCTCTTCTAGCTTTTTCACAGTATCAGCATATACTTGTTGTGTATCTGAATCTGCCTCAGAGATGTAGTTATCTATTACAGCAATAGTCAATTTAGCATCTGCATTGATGTTATTAGCAATATCTTCTATCTCAAAATCTGCAGAAGTAGAATCCTTATCATCATGTCCTTTGATAGCATCATACAAAATGGCTGCATCTTCTACATTCTGAGCGATAGGACCTATCTGGTCTAGGCTTGAAGCATATGAAGCCAAACCAAAACGACTTACTCTTCCGTATGTTGGTTTCATACCTACAACACCACAATAAGCAGCTGGTTGCCTGATGGAACCACCCGTATCAGAACCAAGTGCAGCGATAGCAAGACCGCCTGCCACAGCAGCTGCAGATCCACCTGAGCTTCCACCAGGTACTCTGTCAGTCCCATGTGGGTTTTTAGTCGCACCATAAAAAGAACTCTCTGTTGTAGAACCCATAGCAAACTCATCCATATTCGCACGTCCAAATGCCATCATTCCTTTAGACTTGAGGTTTTTAATAGCTGTTGCCTCATAAGGAGCAATATACCCTTGAAGTATTTTAGAACCCGAAGTCACAGACCA
>VAPK010126317.1_pt1 | contig 11496 bp, 18 predicted proteins | sample 3395031 | NCBI WGS metagenome assembly VAPK01 (sample SAMN08290443, study PRJNA428436) | hydrothermal vent metagenome | isolation source: Deep-sea hydrothermal vent chimney 1 | place: Pacific Ocean: Juan De Fuca Ridge
AGTGTTGTGCTTGTTGTTGTTCCTGGACTTGACGGTGAAAGTGTCTTTGATAGTAGCTTAACTGTCCTCTCTATTGGGCAGAGTATTCTCAAGAGTTCGAATATTACGCTATCCCTCATACGGCACCACCGGTATTATGGTGTACTTCTCAGGTATTTTTTCCACTCTCTTAATAATGTACCTATACCCCATCAATACCATGTAGACCGCGTTTGGAACCTCTATGCTTGGACTCTCACCGCTTTGTAGAGGTATGTGGAAGCTCCATGGATTGTATATCTCTATGACGTATTTTGGACGTTCTGAACCGTATATCAATGCACCGGTTATGAACATCTCTGTCTGGAAAATCAACGTGTGCCAATCGAAGAATAGTCCCTGTGGAAGTGTTGAAGATATGCTAGGTATTGCGGGTCCATTCGTGCCACCAACCCTAAACTTTAACATGAGTGGGAAGTTAACCTTCTTAATCCACACCTGTAACAGCTCGTAATTCTTCAACTGTAGCTCTGCTGGGTCTATGATGTATGTTGATGATTGTGGGTTTAGTCTTGATAGTGATGGTGTCAATGTTCTAGGTGCTAACTGTATAACCATGTTGTCTATTGGCTGTACGGTCACTACACGGTAATACTGGAACTCTTCATATGCTGTAGGTGGCTTACCATCTACAGAGCATGGAAGAGCAACATACTCTCCAGGTCTAACAATGGGCTCTAGCTTGTATTTGAAGAGCTCGTGCATCGGGGGGTACCGAGGTGTATGTATGTGTCAGCCTTTTTTACTCTTCTTAACGGCTATGCCGATAGCTATTCCAGACATTGCTAGTGACAGTGCTATTGGTAGCACAATCATCCACGTTCTAGATATCGTAACCTCACCGCCTCCACCACCCGTCGGTGGTTGTCCGCTAGGTCTCTCACTTACTATTACTACGACCTCTGCATCTGTTGCACATACCTTAGTGTGGAATATCTTGTCTATGGCGTATGCACGTATGAATAGCCTATACTCTCCAGCCCTATCAAACTTGAAGACTAGTGGTACCCATGCCCACCATGGTACCTTACCAATGTTTAGTACTGTCCTACACTTCTCATCTACCACAACAAGCTCAGCCTCGTATAGGAGCCACGTGAAGAGTATTGATGGTTCAAGCATGACGTTTATACTAAACTCAACACCTACATACGTCCTAACGATGCACAGGTTATTACTCTTCTCAGAAGTGACGTCTCTACCCTTTGGAAGCTTCACATGTATGTAGACTGACGGCACTATGAGTGGATTGTCCAGACATGCATCCTTACATGAATACTCGTGGACTGTTGGACAGTCAGTATATGCACCGTATGTTGGCATGATTATCACCTCCTGCCGACAGATTTAACAGATATTCTTGAAGCGATTGCTGAGACTAGTGGTGACAATGCTAGGAGTGACCCACATATTGACAATGCTATGAACATGTGTTCAAGACCTCTAAAGGTCTCTCTGGCAGGTTTTGAAACTGACACCAATACAAGTATTGCAAATATGAATCCTAGAAGGATTAGAAAGAGGACTATTAGGTTACCTATAGCCTCTGCTAGACTAACAGCCTGGTATGTTTCTGGTAGTGCAACCTTGTAGTAATATGTGAAGTCTGTATGGTTTGGATATATGTCCATTACACATGAAACATGTACAAGAACAGCATGCCTATACACCTCGTTCTTCCTAGACAACTTCTCTATAGCCTTCCTATAAGCCTCCATTTGGTACCTATATGCTATGGATATTGGGTCTCTAGGAAGTCCAGCTACTGCACCCTTAACAACTATTGTATACAGCTCATACCCCTCTGGAGGCTTCTTCACTGGGTATGAGTATAGTAGTATTCCCATGATTACTACCGCTACATTTCTCCTCTAAGTATTCTCCACAACTCGAATATTGACTGCTCGAACCATTGGTATGCGTCTTGGTTATTCTTGATGTATGTTGCTACTCCAGGCATCTTTCTGGGTAGTACGTCCTCAAGTAGCCAATGTATGAAGTTTCTAACGTCTTCTTCAGTGCTTTTAAGTGCGTAGCTTTGGAACATTGATAATATTCCAAACTTCTTGAGGTAGTTCAATACTCCGCTTGTCCTAACTATGTATCCTAGAGTTATTCCCCTATCTACAAGCTCTGCTACTCCGTCTATTATTGACTTTCCACTCTTCTTAACTATCTTTGTGAGTATTGGCTCTATTATTGTTGTCCACACCTCATCAACAATCTTCATATCTATACTACTGCTTTTGCTGTTGCTTCTGTTGTTGTAGTGCTCTCCTAATATCTGTTCCACAGAATGGGCAGATCCACCTCTCATTTTCCCTCACCAACACTTCTCTACCACATTTTGGACATTTAACTCTTAGAGTCCTAACCTGTGGTATACCTATCATTATCTTGTCAGCAATCTTCTCAGATATTGGACGTATGAATGATGCTCCTATTGTTGCAAGTAGCTTGTAGAGTGTCTTTTCTCTAAACTGCTTCTCCATTATCTTAAGCTTCTTCTCATACATCTTCATCTTTGTGATGAACTTCTTCCAGTCGTGGTCTAGCCTAAGCCTCTCAAGTTCCAGCCTTAGCTGTTCTACCTCTTTGTTAACGTTGCTTGACATTCCTAGAATGTCGTTGAGCTCTTTCAACTTTTTGATTGCTTCGACAATTGTCGAAATGTCGCCTGTAGGTGATGACTGTTGGACAACTGTTGGAGTGTTCTGCTGTAGTATTTCCTTAGCAATGTCTAGAAGCTGTCTAAACTTCTCAATATCGCTAGTACTGTTCCTAGACTCCCAATTCTTCAACAGCTCTATAATTTCCTTGATAATGCTGACGTGACCACCATACCCACCTTCCCTATTTCTAGACCCGTTACCCATTGCTAACAGTAGTAGGAGTGGTATTATGGGGTCTCTGTAGGATAGTGTTGACATTACTATCCCCATCTTAGCAATGTCTTCCCACGATGCTTCTTTTACAATTTTCTCAAGAAGCTCTGGCGGTGGTGTAAACATCTGCTGTTGCTGTGGTTGTTGGTATTGTTGCTGTTCCATGCTCAACTCTCTCCTAAGCTTTTCACGCTTAGCACGTATATAGTCTTGGAGTAGGTCGCTAAGTTCTAGCTGTATGAAAGTGTTTACAAGCTCCTGAAAGCTCTTTCCAGCATCTACCTCTTTTGCCATTGTCTTCACCGTCTTTATTGCTCCAAGCCTATTTACAATGTCTATAGACTTCTCAAGTTCTAGCCTATCAACCATGTTCCTCACCTAGCTCTTCCTCACCTGTCAATAAAACTGCTATTTCCAGATTCTTCTCTCTCCAATATGCTAGTGCTGACCCGTTTACAAACGTGTCAAATGCAACATTCCTCATCTTTTCTGGGTATAGCGTCTTGAGGAATTGGTAGATTATTAATAGCCTTGGGTCGATCCTAAACCTCCTAGTGACCATTATACTCTTAGCATCTATCTCCGCCTCAGCAACAATAGCGTCTGAGTCTTTCTCCACTGCTGTCTCGCTAGTACCATCACCACCGTACCCATACACTTCTACTCTCTCACCATCAACATTAGGTGCTTGGTACATCTCTCTGTTACTGTTGTTCAAAACCTTCTCAACATGTCCATGAACTATGCCTCTTAGCCTATTTGTGAGTTCTATCTCCCTCCTCTTCTTCTTAACCCACTCATACACGTATCTCCTAGACACGTTTAGCCACTTATCGCCTTCGCATGCCTCTGGCACTTCTCTACATATAACGTCCTTCACATCTGACGGCTTTATTTCTAGGGTTATCTTGCCGTTCGTGTACAACCTGTCAAGTATCTCAAATATTCTCTGCCTAATACTCACATATTCCTCATCTGTCATTGACACAGTATTTGTCACACGTGTTTTTATGCTCTAGTCACATGTGTGATATGTCTATGTGAGTGTGATTTTTCGACTTTTGACATATGGCGTATACGTTCCTTGTCGTATGGACATTCTACGTGTGGGGGGAGGGGTACCGCATATATGTTCTGGAGATGTTACTTAACTATGCGTAGGAGGTCTAGGTTATATACATATGTTGTTAATAGGTTGATAGACTTGTACTGTCATGGTCGTGGTTTGTGGAGTCTTGACCTTGCTCTACACATATTGAACGAGGTTAGTAGTGGGTATGACCTTGCCTACAGCATATTGAAGGCTATTGTCTATAGGCACCCGGCTATTAGAAGAGTATTAAATCTCTAGTTGTGTCTTACGCATATGCCACTTAATGAGAAGGCTAGAGTGTTGATTGGAGTGTTGGAGCTTCTTGGAATTTTTGGGTTGCTTGCATTGGCGTTTGCTGAGAATCCGTTTGCTGCTCTTGCATGCATGTTCTTAATATTGTTGTCAATGTTCTTAGCCCAGTACAGGTAGTTATATTCTAGGTACTCGATATGAGGAGGCTTGGTGAGTCTGCGTGGTGTGTGGAGAAGCATCTGCTGCTTGCTAAGTGCCATGTTGAGGAGACTTTGCAGAAGCTTTATAGGGCTAGGACTGTTGATAGGCTTGTTGTTAAGGAGTTGAAGGAGGCTGTTAAGCATCTTGCAGCTGCTGAGGAACATATCATAGACATATTGTCTAGTGTTGGTGAGGGTGAGCTTTCTAGTAGTCTCAGGAGGCTTTGTGATGATGTTAGGAGGGTTAGGCAGGAAATTGCTAACATACTCTTCATGGAGCGTGTTGGTGATGAGGAGTTGAAGGTTCTTGAGAGGGCTGTTAAGAATCTTGAAGACATGTTCGAGCTTGTGAGGACAATGCCAATACCTAAAGAGCAGGAGGTTCAGATATCGGAGACATGTGAGACATGTAGTGAAGATCTTGGTAGGATAAGTAAGAAGTATGAAAGTGTTTTGGAGAGTGGGTTCAACATTTCTAGCTCTAGGGTGAGCGAGATATGTAAGATACCTATACCGCTTGATGAGGTTGATGGTGTAGTCATATATGCTGGTGATGTAGATGTTGCTAATAGGGTTAGGGAGGTCATTGAGAAAAATGAGAAGCTTAGGGAGCTCCTGCATAGGGCTGTCATTGAGGGTGGGCTATATAGGATAGTCATATCGTGCCTACCCGCCAATAGTAGGACTGTGGCATTCACCTTGAGGTACCACGATGGGTGTGAAATATATATACACCCGAAGGCTGTTAGAGAGTTGAGTGATAGTGCGTTAATGTTCATCCTAGCACACGAGCTTGCCCATGCTCTTGGACACGACCTTGAGGATATATGTAACAGGATTGCTATCGAGGTGGCGGGAATAGACGCCTCTAGAGAGGTCACTGTTCCCAAAAGTGCTAGACTTGAGAAAAAGGATTTAAGAAGTAGGGCGGTTAGGAAATCAATGTCAAGCATACTTGTACCACTAGTAGGAGCATTCGTTGGTAAGGGCATACAGATAAGTGGTAAGAAGCTTACAGAGATGATCGTTGCAAAGCGTGTTAAGGCTGGGAAGAGTGCTCAATTGAAAATGTATGAGAGACCAGACTTCTGGTTTGACGTTGGTGCGGGTGTTGGCTCTCTTGTTGGTGCTGTCATGACTAGTGGTGTTCTAGAAGAGTTCTTCATAGGTATGGCATGTAAGACAGTTCCAGACCTACTAGACTACTTTGTAGAGGCTGTACAGACTGGTAAGTATGCTGTTGGTGGAGGTGAGACATATTCTGAGGCTACTGCAACATTTGGAAATGAGGCTCAACAATCTGAATCTCAGGAGGGGGGATATGTGACGGTTGTGGCTGAGGGTGGTGAGGGTAAGGCTGGAGAGTCTGCTCAAAATGTTTCAGAGTCTGCTGAGGCTCCACCAGTGGTTGGCTAATCAACGTTCTAGATAGCTATCCTAATTATCCTAATACTGTTGGTGTTGTTTTTCTATGATTGTCAACTAGGTAGAGTATGTAGTCTGCTAGTGTCGGTTTTGCGTATGGGTTTTCCATCTCTATTCTTCTTCTCCACTCGACATATGCCTCATGTATTTTTCGCCACTCGTCGTATGTGACCCATATACATATTCTGTGTTTCCTGTTTCTGGATCTCATGTGGATCTAGAATTGTTAGAGTATTTAATACTGTTCTACGTGTCTCACATATGCCTCTATACGACATTGTTAGGAATGTTGCGTACAATAGGTTGACATGTAATCTAGGTGTTGGAACGTATGTTGACTATGAGAGTGCTGTTAGGTTTGCTATTGCTCAGTTGCTTAGTGAGGATGTTTTGAGTTTGCTAAACATTTCTCCTAAGTCTCCTGAGAATGTGAGTATTGACCTTTTCAAGCCTGTTACTGATCTTGGTAATGCCATACTTTTCAAGGATGTTAGTGTTAACAAGTTTGCTGATGATGACTATACTGTGAATCTTGATGGTGCTACTGCTGGTGCGTATAATGATGTTGTTGTTGCTTTGTTAAGTGATAATGTTGCTCTAGACATTATAGGTTTTGAGCTTTTGAATGCTGATGCTGACAAGATTAGCCACATAATGATATATGAGGGTCAGGATGATAAGAAGCCTCTTGTAGAGGTTAACCTAGACGCTTACATATTCATACCAGAGCTAAATAGGAGGATTGTGCTATTGCCAAAGCTTGTCGTTATAAAGCCTGGAAAGTTCCTACACGTTGCTTATAGGGTTAGGAGTGGTGTAGACACCACAACTCTAAGACCTAGAATAAGGTGGATTCCAGGTGTTAAAGTAGTTCCAAAGACTCAGAGCCCATTCCAACAGCAGTAGTGTGGGGTGGTGAATCATGATTGTTATACCTATAACTCTTGAGGGTGGTGCTAGGGCTAAGCTTGTGATTGAGAAGTTTAGTGGACCGTCTAGCTATCCTTCTGGTGGTTTTGAACATGTTGTTCCTGGTATACAGAACATTGTTCGTGATGCTTCTGGCAAGCCCATGGTTATGGTAATTGCAAATGGTGGATACATGTGTGATGTTGTTAGTGTGAGTGGTGCCAAGATTAAGATTCTAGTACGTGGAAAACCTGTAAGTGTTGTACATGCTGCATGTGGTGCAACCGGTGCAGCGTATGCTTCTGCAACTACGTTAGCGACTGTTAATAGGGATGAGGGTCAGGAGGTTGATAATGGTACTGACCTAAGTGGTGTAGAGTTTATTGTTGTTGCTGTTGGTGAGTAGTTAAATGAGTCTACCACCAATATTTCAATACCTACCATTTTTGAGGGGTTGGAGGCGTAGGCTAGTTTCGAAGTTTTGGTTTGACTTACCGACTGTTAGTAGGGGTTCTCCACCATACGAGATTCTAAGTATCGAGCCTCCATGCTATGTGTGTGGTTTTTGGATACTTACTGATAGCCCATACCTACATGTTGGTATTGGGTATGGCCCAGACATGTCTACATGGTTCTTCTGTACGTGTCCAAAAATGTTGAGGAGCTACGGTGCTGTTAGTTGGGGTGGTATGGACGTATACTTGATGAGGTATGATGACAATGCTAGGAGGTATGCAATGTATTTCACACCTACAATACCCGTACCCGTCTCAGATAGGGTTAACCTATACGTGTGTCTACCAGACACGTACTACGATGTTGAGGATATGGAGATTAGGGATGTTCCAGACAGCACTGCAAGGATAATACACCTAGGAATGGTAACTATAGACATTGTAGATGTTGGGGAGTTTCTACAAAGCATTTGGAGTATATGGGAGAGGACGTACCTAAAAAGAGAGGTGTCAGCTCTAGCATACACGGTGTTGAGGTAGTTGTTGTAGGTGTATGGAGAGTATTCTGCTAGTGTTAAAGGTGTTGGAGGCGTGTACTGGACTTACAATAGCTATCGTACTATTGATAACTTTTCTAAACGATGTTAAACATATCAGGAGAGAACTTGAGAAGATTAGGATAGAAATTTCAAAGCTTAGGAAAACTATACGGAGATTATTGGAGGAGCTAGAGGGGAAGTGATAGAATAGGTCTTTCTTTCATATTTTGCAACTATTTTCAGTGCTGTCCAACATGTCTTGTTGCCGTATCCAACGTTTAGGCTTATATCTGCACTTGACTTCTCTTTTTCTCCTGCTGAGAGTTCTGGGAATAGTGCAACTGTGACGTATGCTGGTGCTGCGTAGCATTTTGCACCGCTTAGGGGAGAGTAGACACATATTGTTGATTGGTAGTTGTCAACGACCACTGGCTTGACTAGTCCTATCTCTACTGTAACGTTTTCAAGGTCTTCATATGCTTTTGCTTCTACGTACACTTTTTGGAATATTCCTCGTGGCCAGTATGTTGGGTATGTTACCCATAGGTCTAGTGGTGGGTGGTGTATGAATCTCTTAACTATTCCGAAGCTTTCTCCAACTGTTAGTATTACCTCTCCACTGTATGTTCCACCTTTCTCAAACTCTACGTACCCGTCTAGACTTACCTCTCCGTCTTTATTCACGTACCTGTCAACTATCTTCTTTTTCTCTCCTGGAGATATGCTGTATGTTCCACCTCCCGTGTATATGTTTAGGTTTCCTGGGCTTGTTGGGTCGAGGCTTACATATACTCCACATTTTACAGATGGTAGGTCAAATCTAGATATGTCCCAGCTAGCTCTGTAGGATATGTGTATTGGATATCTCTTTCCTACGACGGCTGTTTCTGGCCATCTAAAATCTACGTCATATATCTTGAATCTTGGTGTTGGTCCTACAATGACGTAGAATGGCTGTGTTTCTACCTTGTCGTCTCCGTATGCTCTCCTTGTTATGGTTATGCTTCTAGTGGGCATGTCTATGCACCTCTCTTACAAATACTACTCCAAGTGCTAGTGCTGTAGCTATTGCACCGCCAATGAGGGCGTATTTAAGAAGCTTCTCCTCTTTTGGCGGTGTTGGTGGTGGTGTTGGTCTTGTTGGTGCTGTTACTGTTACTCCCCATTTCAACACTTTCTCGGTCTCTAATCCATATTCTACACGTGTGTACCCGTATGCTTGTGATCTTGCCTCTATTATGAATTTTCCACTGTATGTTCCAGCTTTCTCGAAGACTACATATCCATTACATATCAATCTGACTCCTGGTGCTTGTCCAACTGTTGTAAATATCTCCTTCTCCTCTCCTGGGTTTACTGTGAATTCTCCGTCTGGTGATGATATCTTTATGCTTCCTGGACATGTTGGGTCGAGGTATATGTATACTTTGACTGTTGCTGTTGCTACTGCTATAATTGTTCCCTGTAGTGTGAATTGTAGTGAGTAGCGGTATGCTTTTCCAACTACTGCAGTGTCTGGCCATGATAGTGATACGTTTGTTATCTCTAGTCTTGGTTTTGGTGGTGTTGGTCTTGTTGGTGCTTTGACTGTTGTTCTCCATGTGATTACTTTTTTAGCTGTTACTGACACGTGTCTATTCTACATGTATAGGTTATATACTCTATCTACACTGTCTATATCATGGGTTTGGAGAATATTGCTGTGACGTATGAGGAGTGGGCTTCTAGGTATGAGAAGCTTGTGTCTAATATTGAGAGTGTTGTTAGGGAGTATGCTAGCCTTCCAATATCTGCAAAGCTTCAACTGTTGTTGACGCTTTTGGACATTGCTAAGAGCTATCTCGATGGTTGGGCTAGGTGGATTAGGGATAGTCCAGATGGTAAGCACATATTTCAGGCTTTTGTTGAGGAGTTTTCTCAAAATATCGACAACATGATTAGGACAATACTGACATTTCTTAGGGATATGGTTAGTAATGATGTTGATGTTTGTAGGAGGGTTGCTAGGCTGGTGATGGATCAGAGGTGTGTGAAGTATGTGGAGATTCTAAAGATGTTGGAGAAGCCTCAATCTTCCTCGTGTGAGTGTAGGCACATATAGACCATATATAGCTACAAGTATTGGGTAATACTTTAATATTACACGTATACGACTAGTACCGTGACTTGGCAAAAAATCTTAGAGGGACTAAAAAGGGAGGGTCTTGTAAAGGTTGAGAATGGCTACATAATATGTAGCAGGTGTGGCTTCTCTGTTAGGTTGGTTAATGGTGAGGTTGGTGTTGCAATGGCTAGGATGTATAGCCACTTCCTAGATAAGCACCGTGATGATGTTCTCAAGATAAAGTGTAGCAATGGTAACTGTATGAGGCTTATAAGTGTACACCTGCCAGAGTGGATGATTAGAGAGTTGGAGAGGCTTGTAATGGAGGGATACTTCCCATCTAGATCAGAAGCAATAAGAGTAGCGGTACACCAACTCATAATGAGTGTTAGGGGTGGTGGTCTTAGAAACAACATGCTCGTGATGGGTAGATAACCATGCCTATAAAAGTAGTCTGCGACTCATGTGGACACGTGCTGTACGTCATGGAGCGTGGAAACATGAAGTCAATAATAGACGTATTGAGAATGTACGACTACAGGTGTCCGTGCTGTTTATCAAAGCTGAGCAGTGTACCGCTAGGATTTGAAATATTCATAGTTGAGAAGAAGAATGGTGAGACCATATACGAGAAGGTGGATGTTGATAACAGTGTTGAGAATGGTAGCAGTAAGATACCTCCAATAAGCATAGCAGACATACCACAGGAATATCGTGATACTGTTAGGAAGATTGTTAAGCACATTGTTGATAATTGGAGAAGCTTTGCATATGTCGACAATCCTAACTGTGGTGAGGTTAGCAGTGTGAAGATTAGGAAGATGTTCAACATAGATAGAGAATACATATACGACATGGTGATAGGTGCATTACAGGTTGTAGGTTTTAGACTTGTAGATGTGAGGTACAGCTCTAACAATGGTAGAGTAGCAATACTCTGCAAGGAGTAGCACATGATTAAGATTAAAAATGTAAAAACATGAAGTATATACACCTAACTGAGCCCCTAAACGGGGCGATGAGGTGTAAGCCATGTACAGCCCAATGTGAACTGTACTTCACGCAGGTTAGATATCCATATTCCGTCGCTAAAATCTGGTTTACCTATTACATGCGTCTGGAGTTACCAATCACCATCCAGCTACCATGTTTGTCACTACTGAGCCCCCGCTTAGGGGGCGATGAGGTTTGTATTCTATACATCGTGTTGTATTTTCCTAATTTTTCTCACCTATTCGTGGAAATTCTCTCACTAACGTTATTAATCCTCGCATTGAAGTTTCATGTCTTTCTACTTTTTCTACGTGTCTACTATCTAGGTAATGCTTAAATATTTGTAACGGTACTGTGGTCATATGAGGTATGTCATATATATGGTGAATCTAACGCCTATAAAAGCTCCTAAGCATGCTTCGAGTCTAACGAAGAAGATTATTGAGGAGAGGAGGCTACGTGAGAAGTATGGTAGTGTTGCTGACCATCTTGATTTTGTGTTTATGCCGTTCTACTGTTTTCTACGTGAGCAGTTTTTGCCGGGTTTGAACCCGAGTACTGTTAGGGGTTTCATAAACAATTTTGCACGTACTAGCGGTATG
>VAPK010581157.1_pt1 | contig 11495 bp, 10 predicted proteins | sample 3395031 | NCBI WGS metagenome assembly VAPK01 (sample SAMN08290443, study PRJNA428436) | hydrothermal vent metagenome | isolation source: Deep-sea hydrothermal vent chimney 1 | place: Pacific Ocean: Juan De Fuca Ridge
ATGACGGCAACGAGAGCGGCCATAGGAATCTGGCTGACCCAATCCCCGACAACCAAAAGCAGGAACAAAAGAAAAAGCCCGGCGGAAAGTGTCGACAGGCGCCCACGGCCACCGGATTTAATATTGATAACCGATTGTCCGATCATTGCACAGCCTGCCATGCCTCCGAAAAAGCCGGACACAATATTGGCAATGCCTTGCCCCGCACATTCGCGATTTTTATTACTGGGTGTATCTGTCAGCTCATCGACAATAGTTGCTGTCATGAGTGACTCCAGCAAGCCGACGGCCGTCAAGGTTAGTGAGTAGGGCAAAATAACCTTCAATGTGTCCAGATTAAGCGGAATATCGGGTAACAGGAAAATAGGAAACGTCGAAGGAAGTTCGCCCAGATCGCCCACGGTGCGCAAATCCATCCCAAAATAAATACTGATTGCGGTGAGTACCAGGATACTGATCAGTGGTGACGGCACCGCTTTTGTGACGCGTGGAAAAATATAAATAATGGCCAGTCCCAGAGCGACCATGCCGTACATTTGGAGGCCCGCGCCTTTGAATTCGGGAAGCTGCGCCATAAAAATTAGAATGGCCAGCGCATTCACAAACCCCGTCACCACGGAACGCGATACAAACCGCATCAGGGAACCTAACCTGAAAAAACCAGCGAGAATTTGCAAAATACCGGTCAGGATGGTTGCCGCAAGCAGGTATTCAAGGCCATGCTCTTTCACAAGTAAAACCATGACCAGAGCCATGGCGCCCGTTGCGGCGGAAATCATGCCCGAACGGCCTCCGACAAAAGCAATGACGATGGCTATACAGAATGAAGCGTACAAACCCACTTTTGGGTCAACACCTGCGATGATAGAGAACGCAATAGCTTCAGGAATAAGGGCCAGCGCGACAACAATGCCCGCAAGAACATCATTGCGTAAATTATCCAGCCAGTTACGTTTTATATATGAAACCGATAGGGAGAACATTAAATTTAAGTTTTAGTACGTATAAGGGATCAATTCAAAAAAAGATGGATTTTATAAACCTTATCCGATGCTTTGGTTTTTGAATCGGCCGCAAAATATTGTTTGGAAAAGGAAAGAAAAAGGGCTCAGCCATTTGGCCAAGCCCTTTCACACTAATAGTGGAACTTAAGAGGGCTCCGGCAAAACTGTGGCTTTGCCGGAGATGTCTTCAGGTTTTTATTTAGGCACGACCTGGGTGGCACATGGACCTTTCTGGCCCATACCTTCCTCAAACTCGACCGACTGGCCTTCCGCAAGAGTCTTAAAACCGTCCCCTTGAATTTCCGAAAAATGAACAAAAAGATCTTTTCCGCTCTCGGATTCAATGAAACCAAAACCTTTACTTTCGTTAAACCATTTTACTGTTCCTACTGCCATGATAAATATTCTCCTACAATTGTGCGGGAATGCACTTCCAGAAAACCTGAATAATGTCTTCCCAGTTTTTAAATTGGATTGGATTGGTGCAAGAACTCTTAGAGAACCACTTGGAGAGAAAACCAAACTTCCTTTGGCCTAGTAGACCAAATTGCTTTTGTAGACTTACCTAGGCGAGAAACTAGAAGGAATCAATATACACTGCGAATCAACAATCCCTATTATGAATATACATAGTAGCATGAATATCGGAAATCACCTAGTTTTATATTTTAAGTAGAAATCAACCCCATAGACGCCTCTTTAGGCGCTCTTCTCTCGACATGCCAGATTCCTGCAGAATTGGGTGTTCAACCCTGAAACCCATCAAGTTGTCATCGGGTAAGGACAGGTTATCGAGTTTAAACCCGGCTTATACAGCTTCTTTCCTGCGCATCAGCTGGCGAGAGATAAACTCAAGTTGAGCAAGAATCTCTTAGTTATTCACCTCAATCGTTCCACTTTTAGCTGACGGCAAACAGACTTCTTTGGATTGTATTGGATGTTTAATTGGTGGGGCGGGGACTACCGAATAGTCTCTACAACTCATTATTATAAAGTAGTTTATTGATTTCATTTTTTATAGATACCCCTAAAGTTACCCCCGTGGTTATTCAGTTCCCCTTGTCCTAAAAGTAAATTCAGGCAAAATGGGGATCAGAATATTATCTTTTAGTTTTATTTAGAAGAATTTTTTTTTCCTACAAAAGCTACATATAGAGTCGTTTCATCAATTCCATCGACCCGAAGCAATTTATTGGCCTCGTCATCAAAAAAACCACATGTGGTCATTACTGCCAGATTGAGGGCGGTACAGGAAAGATAAATATTTTGTCCCAAATGACCTACATCCAGCAAAACATATCTATAACCACGCTCACCATATTTTCGTTTAGTGCGCTGGAAAACTCCTGAAATCAAAAATACTACTGATGCCTCCTTTACATATTCTTGCTGACAACAAACTTTATAAAGTTCTTCAGTAGGATCTCCTGGGTTTAATAATTCCAGCGTGTGATCTGGCACATTGTAGTGATAAATTCCAGGCTCCATATCTGAAACATTCCTGATACCCAGATAAATTTCCGCAGGATATAGGGCTCCTCCAGAAGGGACAGACCTCAAGGGTATCGTACCACCATCAGGGCGTTTAATTTCTCCCGTAACCCCATAACTTTGATGAAGTACTTTTGATAGTTCACTCAGGCTCAGTTCTTCTTCCCCAAAATCTCGAACAGACCTTCTGGAACCAACCACTTCATCAAATGTCTTAGCATTTGGTAATAAATTCTCTACCTTGGATAGTTTGATTTGAGGCGACAATCGGTATTTCTTATACCCTCTGGCCATGGCAAGGATTTCCGCCTCTTTATAATTACCCTGAGCAATCATGTCGGTTGGAAGAGATGGCTGTAGCTTGCTATTTTCGTGGTACAACTCGGAAATTGAAATCGATGACTTTTCTTTTTTTGGTCCCAGCTGCCCCGGTTGAACAATGATTTTAGACATTTGAATCAAGCCTCAACAATTCATGGAAAAGGGTGGGGGAAGGGGTTTAATTCCCTCGCACTATGGGGTTTCTCTAAAATCCCCATTTGGACAGGAACATCAAATAATCGTTTCCCCCCCTCGTATCTTCTTGAGTGATTTATATCCAAGGGTTGCATTCCAGGAATTACGGAGCGAACCACTTTAAATCCTACTTCATCAATATCCAAGGTAGTCAGATCAAAGCTGATAATATCGAGGTCTCTTTCGCCAAGCAATTCTACTAATGTATGGATGTTGTAAATCTTATTTTTAGTGGATAAGTTTGGAAGAGTATTAAATGATAACAAATCTTTTGAACCCGTCAGAAAGCTTAAGGAAGAACGTAGTTCTGGACAAACTGCATGCGCAAGTGCATGAAGAGTGGGATTGTTAATATCGCTGAAATCGGATCTGGGTTTAAAATCTTTTTTTAATTTTGCATATCGACTCATCCCAAGAAAAGTCAAGTAGGCCTCCTCCAGTGCTTGAGAAAGCGCCCGATTGGGGTCAAGGTCTGCACCTATCCCCATTGTTGTATATGGTATTCCATCTTCCCTTTTAAGGATTACAATAATAACTGGAACAGAAATGTCCGAGGTCAAATAAATTGCTTCACAATCTAGAGAAACAAATTTCAATGCCTCAAGTAGTTGCTGGACAAACGGATCATTGGAACTCCAAGGGTCTAAACGAGGGAGAGTAAGTTGATTTTTCCAAATAATCATAAACGTATCCCGCTCAATGGCTTCCAGAATACTTTTATATAAAGCTGAGACAAGGTCGGGGCCGCACGCTAATCCAGTTGAAATTGAATTAAAAAAAGGCTGCTCCTTGGGATTGTCAAATAAGTACGGGACGTAAACAAAAGCTGCTGGAACAGAGACTGGCTTGTCATCTTTAAGGGATTGACCCTCAGCCCAATTAAGGGGTGTTTGGTGAGTTAAAGGAGAAAAAGGAAAGTCTTGTTTAGAATATTGCTCATCGCTATAAAGGGCAAACCTTTTGGGGTCTACAGCACTACCTTCAAATTCGTCGTAGGTGGATAGGACCAAATCGTTTGCATCATATTGACCAGAGCAATAACGTTCGACACTTTCCCCAACCGCTTTCATTACTGCCCGATCTGGGTCGATAGAGGCAGCATCGCCATGATTCAATGCTTTTTGGCCACACAAAACAGATACGTTGGCTGGTTCGCTATGAGCAAAGTAAACTTCGGGTTCGCCCGGTACAAGTTCCTCAAAGTCAACTTTTGAAATAATTCCCACTCGATCACTCACCAATCTTGCGGCGCGTTCCAGGCATTCAGAGAGGGGAATTTCAGGGCCATTCTCAAGTGTCAACAGGGAAATAGCTGGGTTATTCAAGATACTTTTTTGGAAAGAGAGAATGTACTATCCCAGGCTTCCATTTTTGGATTTTTGGAAATGCATGCAGGACAACGAGGAAGTCGAAGAACATCATGCCCAACAACGGTAGGTGATGTGGCATTAAATTCATAAAAACGACCGATTGTTTTTGGCGGCACAAAACCTGTAACCAAACGCACCACTTCAAGAGCAACCTGAGCTCCTATCAATGAATTCAAAGCTGGGAAGAGTCCTTCATTATTAATAGTTGCGGAAAGCGAAAGTTGTTTTCTATAGGCCAGATGATTTTCCAGCTCAGATATATTTGAAGAAACTCGACTTTCATAACACACGAAACATGCGGACTGGTGAGGAATCACTGTAGGACCTAAAAAGGCTTTCGTTCCTTCAAGAGCCACTCGAATCCACCGGACACCGTTTTCAAGGCACACTGAATTAATTTTTCTAAAAGTCTTTGGGTCTGGAGTTTCCTGGCATACGACCAGACAATCTAAATTTTTTATTGAATCAGTTAACCTCGAATCAATGTCATTTGATGAACAGTCTAAAACCGTCTGAATATCTGTTGAAGGGTAAATTCCATTGTCATACAAAGAACTTTGAATGCTGGTTTTCAAGGAATGAGAACCCACCACCCCAACTTTTGCGCGTCTCAATAAAGCAAGTGATCCGATAGGGTTCGATACATAATGAGACAAGAACTGAATAATATTGTCATGCTTTTTAAGATCTTCGGGTTCAAGAGGAGCTGGAGGAGGAACATTCCCTTCCTGCAAAATTCCGTTGGCTCGTAACATCTTTAACAGGAAGGTAATGGTTGTTGGTAGATAAGTCTGACCACCGGAGGCTGCAATTTCTTCAACGCTATGATCGCCGTTCAACAGGGGACGAATGATCTCTAACACTTCGATAAATAACTGATGGTTTAACGAATAAGAAAATTCGGCCCCACGCAATTGCAAACGGTTATCACCAAGGGCCACAAAAGTGACCCAAGGTGCTAACCGCGGCTTCAGGGGTAAAGTAATAGTGGCGTACTTTATTGCAGATAACATTTTCTTTTCACAATTTTAATGAGCAAAATTAAATTTTTAAGCAGATTCTAATTATTCAGCAACAAAACAAGTACAACAAAATGCTACCGGTCGAAGTTCTTTTTTTTCAATTCCAATCACATCAATGGATTTAATTGCCACCAATCCATTTTCAGTCATTCCGTATTTAACATTCATTCCTTCACAATCGTTTGCAAAATCTTTCCTGAACTCTTCATTACTGGAGAGTTGCTTTAGCGCTTCTTGAAGATCTGTGTGTACCATAGCGAGTCTCCTCTTTTTTACTGTTCTTAAATGTAAAAATGATATCTCCCCTACCCCCCTAATACACAAAAAAATATAGCCTGTCCAGGCAATTTTCTATTCGGACAAGCGATATAAATCTTTGTTTTATAAATAGTTCTCTCCTCTGATATTCTCGGGAAAAATAACCGAAACGGGGATATTATTTGCATATGCAATTAAAGTTTGTTCGCCTTTTTTTTATAAGAATATTCAAAAAAAACTAATTCTGGTTTTTCAAAAATCCAGTATGATGCGTGCGAAAACGACTAAATTTATATCGGCTTACCCATATCGCAAATATTGTTTTTTTATGCCCTTTCAAAGAAAAAATACTAAAAGATTTCTTATTATCTTCTCTAAAAAGTTTCTTTTAGTTTTTATATATATTTTTTTGTTTCTATCAATTCTTCCCAAAGATGTGGATTCAAAAAATAATGGCGGCTTATCAGAGGAACAGATTGAGATTCTTAAAAAGGATATAAAAGAATTGATGCAAACAAACGTCCTGGTCACATCTGTCAGCAAAAGGCCCCAATTACTTCACGATACTGCTTCGGCTGTTTATGTTGTCACACAGGAAGATATTCGCCGCACGGGTGCTGTCAACATAATGGAGGCTTTAAGAATTGTTCCAGGAGTGCAGGTGTCCAAAATAAATCAGAACCGATATGCAATTTCAATAAGGGGCTTTAACCGGAGGCTAGGCTCTGACAAATTGCTTGTACTGATGGATGGAAGAACAGTCTACAGTCCCTCTGCCTCCGGGGTTTTCTGGATCGGGCAAGATACTGTTATGGAAGATATCGATAGGATTGAAGTGATTCGAGGTCCTGGAGCCTCTCTTTGGGGTTCAAACGCTGTGGCGGGTGTGATCAATATCATTACCAAGAGCTCCCCTGAAACTCAGGGCGGTTTGATCTCTGGGGGTAGCGGCACGGAGGAAAAGGGATTTGCCACTCTCCGTTATGGCGGTAAAATTAAGGACAACTTTTCCTACCGAATTTATGGGAAGTATCGAGAACGAAATGAGGGGAAATCACTTGATGGATCAAGGCCCATCGACGACAAACAAATGAGCCAGGCTGGATTCAGGTCCGATTGGCAGGTAACCCCTAGCGACAACCTTACTTTACAGGGAGATTATTATCGTCTGGACGCGGGGTTGGATTTTAAAAGCAGGTTTCTTTCAATATCAGAAGGGTCTGCCCCTTTTAAAGGAGAAGTGAATCAAAAGGGTTTTAATTTCCTCTCACGCTGGTCTAGAGAGTTAGATGATTCATCGTCCTTCCAATTCCAAGCTTACTATGATCGTTTGGAGCGAAAATCAGAATTGCCTTTTAATAATATTGTTGATCAATTCGATTTAGACTTTCAGCACAATTTTTTAATCGGAGAAAAGCAAAACATACTATGGGGACTGAATTACCGGTTTTCTTATTTCGATTTTGAGGAAACAAATATTACAAAATTACCCAAAAGGGGGACCAACCTGTTTGGTTTTTTTATACATGATGAAATAACGTTAATTCCAAACATCTGGAATATCATCATTGGTTCAAAATTTGAACATAACGAATTTTCGGGTTTTGAAGTGCAACCAAATATTCGGACAACCTGGGCTCCAAATTCAGAGAGCACTTTTTGGGCAGCCGTTTCTCGGGCTACAAGGATTCCTAGCGTTGTTGAAGAAACATCTTTTGCAAATCGCACTTTAATCCCTGGCTCTCCACCCTTATTGATAAGGGAAAGAAATGATGGCAGAACAGATTCAGAGAAGTTAATGGCATACGAAGTGGGTTATCGATTCAAGCCCAATTCTAATTTTAATTTTGACATAACAGGTTATTATTTCGATTATTCAAATATTATTGATTCTGTTACGACCGGAGCCGTTTTTTTTGAAAGTTCCCCATCTCCTCCTCACCTGGTTTTGGAAAATTTTAACGCCAATGTTTTGGAAGGAGAGGTATATGGGTTGGAAATGAGCCTTCAATGGAAGCCCCTCGACAACTGGAAACTTTCCAGTAGTTACACATTCTCAAAAGTTGACCTGCGTCCAACTGACAACAGTGTTGTATTTCCTCAAGCATTTAATGGCGAGGGTGATTTGGACGCGGAAGGCGAGCCCAAACATTTATTTCACTTTCGTTCTTACCTGAATTTACCGCATAACCTGGAATTTGATTCTTCAATTTATTATGTGAGCAGAAACTCTGCCCGAAATATACCCAGTTATAGCCGCGTTGACTTGCGTCTGGGATGGAAACCCATTAAAAAACTGGATCTATCCCTGATCGGTCAAAATATATTCGATGAAAGCCATCAAGAACTTACCGAACTTTTGGAAGTGGGTACTGAGACGGAGAGAAGTTTTTATTTTAAAGCTACATTCAATTTTTAATCGTAATTTAACTGATGAATTGCTTAAACATAGCTAACTCTCCAATACCACAATGAACGTCCAAATCCGTCCTGCCACCCCTGCGGATGTTGAAGCTTGTGGTCGCATTATTTTTGAAAGCTTCAAAGAAGTTTCTATACGACACAATTTTCCTTGTGATTTTCCATCAGTAAAAATCGCCACCCAGCTTGCGGGCTTGTTCATAAACGATAGTTTGGTTTTAAGCATTGTTGCTGAAAACGACGGATCTGTGATTGGCTGCAATTTTTTACATGAGAGGCATCCCATTCGTAGCGTCGGCCCTATTTGCGTTGCCCCCGCTTTTCAAAGCCGGGGAATTGGCCGGCGACTCATGAAAAGAGTTTTGGATAGAGCACAAGGTTCCTTAGGAATTCGCCTGATTCAGGAAACTCTAAATATAGTTTCAATTTCTCTTTACACTTCATTGGGATTTGACATAAAAGATTCCCTGATTCTAATAAAGGGAAAGCCGAAAACCCCGATTATCAAAAATGAAATCGATGTTCGACCTCTTTCATTGGAAGATATTAAACTATGCACAAAGATTTGTTTAGAAGTCTGTGGATTCGAGCGAACTGAGGATGTTGAAAGTGCGGTTAAATTTTCTTCCCCATTTGTGGCTACTCGCGAAGACCGCTTAATAGCCTATTCCTCATCAATGACTATGTGGATGAACAACCATTGCGTGGCAAAAACAGAAGAGGATATGAAAAGTCTTATTCTGGGGATCGGAAAGCATATTTCACAACCACTTTCTTTCCTTTTGCCAGTCCGCCATGCAAATCTTTTACGCTGGTGCATGACAGAAGGTTTTCGGGTTTACAAACCATTTATGTTAATGGCAATTGGGGAATACAATGAACCCAACGGCATCTACTTACCCGCTGCTAATTTTTAATCTGTCGGAAGCCGGATATGATACAATCCATTTTAGAAATTTTATTTTTGTAAAGGATAAGGTCAATGAAACTTTAGATGTACTTGTAATATTATTAATGCTTCGATTACTCAGCTACCATGCCTAATAGCTTCCACACACAGTCCATTTATTTATTTTTTCTAATATTTTTATCCGGCCAAGTTTTTTTCACTTCTAATTCTGCTTTTGCGGAAGAAGACGTTGGCCGCGAGTCCACCATAAAAGCCGGTTTTATATTAAAGTTTTCCGAGTTTATACAATGGCCAGAATATTATACTTCTCTATCTTCTGAAGAGCCTCTAAATATCTGTCTCTATGGGGAAGACAAGTTTGGAGAAATTTTCGACTATGTTAATGACCATGACATATTGAGAAGAAAAATTCTAATTAGGCGTTTCCTCCCAATTAATGAATTAAAAAGCTGTCACTTGGTATTCATCAATACTCTTAGTGCCGAAGGAATTGACAATTTAGCTAGTGAAATTAAAAATTCTCCTGTACTCGTGGTTTCAAGTAACGAAGAAATATCCCACCCCCTGGTTGCGATAAATTTTCTTAAAATCAATAACCAAATCCGTTTTGAAATAAATTTATCTGCCTTTGAGCGAACTGGAGTAAAAATCAGTTCAGAGCTTCTCAATCTTGCTATAAATGTTAATAGGCTGGATTGACATGAAAATATTTAGTAAATGCTCAATTAAATTAAAAATAATTATTTTACTCCTGTTTGTATCCTTTATCACTTTAATGACTTCATCCGCCTTATTTATTTATAATGACTTAAAAGGATTTAAGGAAAATTTACTTCACAGCCTCACCGCATTGGCAGGAACGGTAGGCGCAAATAGTAGAGCAGCTATATATTTTGAGGACGAGGCAAAAGCCACTGAAATATTATCCTCACTAAAAGAAGATTCTCAAATAAAATATGCAGCATTATTCGATTCAAAAGGCGATATATTTGCAACTTATAACGGAGAGGATATAAGGACCGAACATTCCAAAGTTAAAAAAGAAGTAATTTTTACTTTGGAAGAAGGAGAGATTGAACTTATACAACCGATATTTCTGAAAGAGAAAAAAATTGGAGAAATTAAAATTTCCGCTGATTTAGAAAAGTACAATGCTGTTATTAAAAAATACTTTTTTATAGTCGGGATTATCTTAATTTCCACCTTTGGCATAGCAATAATATTGTCATTATTACTACAAAATTTTCTATCTAATCCCATCCAAAACCTTGCAAAAGTGATTAAGGAAATTTCAAATAAAAATGACTACTCCATAAGGGTAACTCATCCATATAAAGATGAAATTGGCGATTTATATATTGGTTTTAACCAATTGATTTCTAAAATCGAAAAAAGAAATGAGGAGTTAACTTTTACAAATACCGTTTTAAAAAAAGAGATAGAACAGAGAAAACTGGCTGAAAAAAATTTAACATTTTATTCAAGCGAGTTAAAACGGAGTAATCAAGAATTGCAAGACTTTGCAACAATTGCCTCTCATGACCTGCAAGAACCTTTACGAAAAATTATTACCTTTGGAGATCGAATTGCCAAGGAATTCCCCGATACAAGTGAAAAAGGGATTGATTATATAGCTCGAATGCAAAAAGCCTCAGAAAGAATGAAGCAATTCATCACCGATTTATTAGAATATTCAAAAATAGAAACTAAAGCTAAGTATTTTGAAAAAGCCGATCTTAATGAAATATTTTCCGAAGCATTGGAAAATCTCGAAATTCAAATATCCAAATCCCAAGCTCAAATAAATTCAGATAAGTTGCCTGCTCTTAAAGTTGATTCATTTCAAATCCAACATTTATTTCAAAATTTAATTGCAAATGCCATTAAATATAAAAAGCCCAATGACCCTCCCATTATACAAGTCAGTGCCCGTTCAATTGAACATGATTTTTGGGAAATTGCTGTGAACGATAATGGAATTGGTTTTGACACTAAATATCTTGAACGCATATTTAAACCTTTTGAGCGATTACATGGGAAAAGTGAATTTGAGGGAAGTGGAATGGGTTTAACTATTTGCAGAAAAATAGTTACTCGTCACGGAGGAAGTATTACAGCATCCAGTATACTTGGGGAAGGCGCCACCTTTAAATTTACTTTACCCGAACTCCAAGGTAAAAATAAAAATCTGTTTGCCCATCCTCTGGAAAGTGATTAAAGAGAAATTTAGCTCTTAGAAGATTTAACTGATCATCGAAATAAATATTATTAGTAAACTTTAAATCCCGCTCTTACCAGCAAAATATGAATTGTTTCTCTATAACTATTTTTTATAATAGATTAAGCGTTAATTTTGCACGCATAAAAAATTGACTACCCGCCACGGTCCAACTGCGCAAGGCTGTAGAGATTTATACCGCCCCCCTTACCCGGTTTTACCTGATGGATCAGCCGATACAATCTGACTGGCGCATTTCTTGGGCTATTGCTTTAGCCAATTTCG
>VAPK010125426.1_pt1 | contig 11489 bp, 10 predicted proteins | sample 3395031 | NCBI WGS metagenome assembly VAPK01 (sample SAMN08290443, study PRJNA428436) | hydrothermal vent metagenome | isolation source: Deep-sea hydrothermal vent chimney 1 | place: Pacific Ocean: Juan De Fuca Ridge
AGTGGTTGCAATTACAGATGGGTAAAAAACCTCCTCAAACTTTTATAAAGGGAGACAGAAAATTCCCACCTCCTTTATCATTATAAAGTATTTACATGAACCGTGCCGAGGCGTCTTCCGGGTTGGCTTCAAGTTTGTGAATGGCAAGGTCGGAACCTCTCATTTCATCTTCTTTTGAAAGCCTGATTCCAAACATCTTGTCCAGAGTAATATAAACCGCGAAGCCTCCGACCAGAGCAATGACGATGGCGATCAGGGAGCCCACGGTTTGCGCGATCAGACTGACCCCGCCCATGCCGCCCAGAGATTCCTGACCAAAAATACCGCAGGCGATGCCACCCCAAGTCCCGGAGATTCCGTGCAGGGGCCAGACGCCCAATACATCGTCGAGTTTCAATTTTTCCTGTTCCCAGGTGAATCCTTTGACAAAAATGATGGCGGCAATTCCGCCTATGACAAAAGCACCAATGGGATGCACCTTGTCGGAACCTGCGCAAATAGCGACGAGGCCCGCAAGCGCTCCGTTATGAATAAAACCGGGATCGTTTTTCGATACGATCAACGCGACAATGATGCCACCGGCCATAGCGAACAGGGAGTTTATAGCGACGAGTCCTGTGATTCCATCGAGTGTTGCGCCGGACATCACGTTGAATCCAAACCATCCGATGCAAAGCATCCAACTGCCGAGAGCCATGAAGGGAACACTGCTGATGGGAATGGGCCTGCTTCTTCCTTGAGAATCCCATCTGCCGATGCGAGGTCCCAGAATGATGACTGCTGTCAAGGCGATCCAGCCGCCGACGGAATGCACCACCACCGACCCCGCATAATCATGGAAAGGGATGCCCCCTGAAATCCCTGCCAACCAGGAATCGTCTTGTCCCAAGGAAGTGATCTGCCCCCAGACCATGCCTTCAAACAGTGGATATACGAAGGCCACGAAAATTCCCGCCGCCAACGCCTGGGTCCAGAACTTTGCCCGCTCCGCGATGCCGCCTGAGATAATGGCGGGTATCGCCGCGGCAAAGGTGAGCAAAAAGAAGAAATGAACCAGATCGTAGCCTTGGTTGTCTCCCACCAGATCCTGGGCGGACTTGTAGAAATAAACCCCGTAGGCGATGGCGTAGCCGATGCCAAAATAAATGATGGTGGATATAGCAAAATCTGAAAGGATTTTTACCAGCGCGTTCACCTGGTTCTTTTTACGCACGGTTCCAACTTCCAGAAAAGCAAAGCCTCCGTGCATGGCAAAAACCATGACCGCGCCCAGCATCATGAACAGGACATCGCCACTGTTGCTGATTATTATTACTTTATTATCCATTTTCTTTCTCCTCCTGCGACCTGTATTGGGTGAGGGAATTCGTTTGTAACTGAAAACTCTGAACGTGAGTCATTTTTTATTTTGAAAAAAAAACCGAAAGTCGATGATTTTTTAAACCTTGTAGCGAACCATAGTAAATTTTTTGAATTCCTTCAAGTGTTTAGAATGGCAGGAAAGCAATCGACGTCTGGTGATGGGTGCGATTTGCATAAGGAGCCGGGTGTTAGACGGGAAATAAATTCAGAGAAAGGGATGAAGATTGCCGGCCTAATTAAATATATTTTTTTAATTCGGTCATTTTTTTTTGCTCCCTATTTGAGGGAAAAACAACTCTTTTGGTTGTAGGATATTTCACTCTAACCTACCAATTTTAAAGGGGGTATTCTTTGCTCTGAAATTGTATGGTAGACTGTTTCCCAAGTCCGGCTTGTAATTTTTATCTTGGAAAACTCGCGCTTTTTCGAGGATTTTTGTGATCCAGAGGGGAGAATGCTCTGATGGTTTTCCGTTTCACCTGGCCAGACATTTGAGAAGCCGGTCGTCTAAAAACATTTTTTTTAAAGTTCCTGAAAGTGAAGCGTTCACCAGGGTTTCGTTTGGAAACGATGCGGGAGTTATTGGTTTTCGAGTCAGGCGTTCTCTGTACGTTCCTTTATATGTTCGACCCTTGTTGTTGCAATGCGCTCGCAAAACTGCGTCAATCTTGATCCCCATGCGGGGGCCGGTTTCATCGTAGGTGCTTTTGAGTTGCAGGATTTCCACTTTGAAAATCGGCATGTTTTTGGATGGGAATCGTTTGGGGATAAACCCCGTTCTTTGTAAGCCGGTTGCGATTTTGGTGTACAGCACATCGGCAAGGTCTTGTTCGGGGGCGATACGAAACCTTCTGAAACTGAATTTCCCTTTCCATTTGGATATTAGGTTGCTGGGCCTGGAATCAATTATTTTCAGACCAAGAGTTGTATTCATGCCGAGGTTGGACGAACTGACGGGCAGGGCAGGGGCGATTTTTACAAAATGCTGTTGGGAGCATCCGGCAATAGTCAGAAAAAGCGCTAGAAATATAAAATTTCTGAAAAGCCGTAATTTTTCCATCACTGAATCTCGCATAACGGCTGGTTTCTCAAAGTCAGAAAAAATCAGAGCTTCATTCTGCCAGTAATCATTTGTGCTGTAAATAGTATTAAGGGTTTGAGTGAAAACTGGTTAAAATACTATAAGAAAGAGTTCAACCAAAATCCATTGATAGCTTTTGGATTTTTGTGGACTTTGATTGTTGACATTGATGATCCGTAACGGAAAAGTACATGGCAAAAGTTAGAGTAAAATATTTAAAACTGGGGATGGTCCTATCCAGTCACGCCAGGGACCCGAATGGAAGACTGCTCTTGCCGGCTGGTGAGGAAATCACCGACAAGCACATCCGCACATTGAAGGCATGGGGAATAGCGGAGGTGGATATTGAAGATAATAAAGATGAAGTGGGTCAGCTTTCAGGTAATAAGGAAAAATCTGTTCCGAACCAGGTGAAAGAAGAAGTGGATGAATTATTTCGCTACTCAAACAGGAAGCACCCTGCAATTAAGGAATTGGTTGAATTATGCATATTGAGAAAGACGAAATCTCATTAGAGAACTCTTTGGATGGGGCGCCAAGTTTAGAAGCTCTGATCGATGGACCTACCCAATTGGGATCTTTGCCGACTATTTTTTATCAAATTAATGAAGCGGTGGAGGACCCTGAAAGTTCTTTTGCGGAAATTGCCGACATTATCAGCAAGGATTCCGCGCTCACCGCTCATTTGCTTAAAATCGTCAATAGTTCTTACTTTGGGTTTTCTTCCAAAGTGGAGACGATCACGCATGCGATCACGATCGTGGGGATGGTCCAATTGCGTGACCTGGCTCTTGCGACAGCGATCATCAACAGTTTTAAGGGGATACCGAAGGATGCGGTGAACATGCGCTCATTTTGGGAACACAGCATCGCAGTAGGCCTGGCGGGGCGGGTGATGGGGGTTTATTTGAAAGAACCGAATCCAGAGCGGTTTTATGTTTTGGGTTTGCTTCATGACCTGGGACGTCTGCTCACTTATCTGGCGCTTCCTGAAGACATGAGCCGCGTATTGATTAAATATAGTCACGGAGGCCTTTTACATGAAGCGGAAAACGATGTCCTTGGGTGGGATCATGCCGAGGCGGGAGGCCGGTTATTGAATAAGTGGAACCTTCCAGACCGACTTGTGGAAGGTGTTTTGTATCATCACAACCCCTCTTGCGCTCCACGATTTCCCTTGGAGGCCGCCGTGACCCATGTAGCGGATATTTTGGCGCAGACACTTGAGTTTGGAAACAGTGGCGAGCGTTATGTACCGAAAATGGATCATGAGGCCTGGAAAATGCTTGGATTGCCCACAAGCTTTTTATCTACGGTGTTAGAGCAGGTGGATCGCCAGGCGAGTGAAGCTGTTAAAGTTTTTTTGTAGGAACTCCAGGATAATGCTCAATGAACGGGAAGATATGGAACCGAGGGAAAAAAAAGATGTTCGCATTGGATATTTAGAAAAACTAGCCCGATCGAACTTATATGAGTTAAGTCTCTTAGCCTCGCTTGGAGAACTTCAGCACCCTGCCATCCTGGAGGGAGACACCCCCCGGGTACTCAAGCTTTGCGAAGAACATCTGAAAAAGTTGATGGACTTTGAAGTCATTTCGTTTTTTATGGTGCAGGATGACGACCCCGATTTTACCCTGGCGGAAGTGGACCCGAAAAGTGAAGAGTCCCGGATCAGGAAAGAAATCATGACGCAGGTTGAAAATGGAAGTTTTGCCTGGGCAGTCAACCAGCATCGGCCCGTTGTGGTCGCGTCCCATGAATATGGAAAATCGCTAATCTTGCATGTTTTGGGGACCAAGTCCAGGGTGAGGGGGATGTTTGCCGGGGTTCTCAAGAGGGAGGACGGGAATATCAATGAATCTGCGTTATACCCGCTTTCTATTATCCTGCAAAACACATCGCATGCGCTTGAGAGTGCGGCCTTGAACAAAATGATATTGGACCAGAATGAAAATCTGGAAGCCATTGTTCGGGAGCGTACTAAAACCCTGGAAGAGCAAACCTGTGAACTCAAACAAGAGATCGCTTTTCGGCGGCTGGCCGAAGAATCTCTGGTGGCCGCCAAAGAAGAAGCCGAAAGAGCGGGCCGGTTCAAAAGTGATTTCATTACCCAAATAAGCCATGAATTTCGGACACCGTTAAATGCCATTTTAGGCTATTGTGAGATCATTCAATTCGAAACCAAAAATTTTAATCTACCCAAAATAGATGAAGACCTGAGGGCCATTGAGGTTTCAGGGAGACATTTGCTGGGTTTGTTCAACGATATCCTGGATTACTCAAAAATGCAGGCGGGGGTCATAGAAGTCAACCTGGAAAATGTCAATGTCATGAGTATGGTGGAAGACGCGATGTCCACCGTTCGTCCTCTTGCCAGAAAAAACCGCAACACGATTTCGGTCACCCAGCAGGGATTCGTAAATAACATGTATTCTGATCCGGGGAGAGTGCGGCAGGTTTTGCTCAACCTGCTCGGCAATGCTTGTAAATTTACCGAAGATGGCACGATTGCCCTCAAGGTAACCGGGGAGACCATTGACCGTGCCAATTGGTTGACGTTTTCCATCACCGATACGGGCATAGGAATCAGTCAGGAAATGATTCCGAAATTATTCAGGGAATTTTTTCAGTCCGAAGATTCTTTGGCGCATAGAAATGGTGGGACGGGCTTGGGGTTGGCCATCAGTCGTCGTCTGTGCCAGATTCTTGGCGGAGATATTTCGGTCAAAAGCGAACTGGGAAGTGGGTCGGTCTTTACGGTGAGATTGCCGGCAGATGCTTCTGTCGGGGAAAGACTTCCTATGGAGACGGACGAGTTTACTTCAACGAACGATGCATCTTCTCTCATTAAAGAGCCGGAGTTGGCGGGGCTTCTTCCACCTCAATCTCATGAAGCTCAAAAAAATGCAACGGGTATTTCATCATTCGGGGAAAATAGAAAAACTATTCTTGTGGTCGAAGACGATGTCACCAACCGAGGTGCCCTGTGCCGAATTTTGAAGAGAGAGGGATGGAATGTTGCCGAGGCTGGTGATGGCGGCATGGCCATTAATATGCTGGAAACCGAGAATCCAGAATTGATTCTTCTCGATCTGGTATTGCCCGAAGTCAATGGTTTCGATTTTCTGGCAAAATTGGAACAAAACGGGCATTGCGGAGTCATTCCGGTCATTGTTCTGACGGCTAAAGAGCTTTCCTCCAAAGAAAAGAAACTTCTCAAGGAAAAGGTGCACTGTGTTTTTCAAAAGGGCAACTACTCCCGAACGGATCTGTTAGAAAAAATATACGGTTTGATTGAACCTTCCCCCCATCCACGTTAAACCCCACTAACGGGTTTTACCTTCTGCGCTTCCCGGCCTGGCAATAACGGTCAAAAACTCGTTTAGTCCCGAAAGTCTGATTCGTACGCCTGAATCCAGGACCCCCAGAACCCCGGTTCTATAAATCCAAGGCCCGATTTTTCAAGGAAAATATATTTATCCTATTGGTTTATAAGGACTTATGCCTTTACAGGAAAGGCGGGAAAGGTTAGCATGAAGGGTAGGTCTATTCCTACTATTTCATAATCATAGAAGTATTAAATATGGCGAATAAAAAAGTCTTGATGGTCGACCACGAGAAAGTAGTTCTCACCACCGCCAAAAAATTATTGGCCCGGGAAGACTATGACCTGTTGTTTGCCAGTGACGTTGAGGAAGCCCTTGAATTAATAAGTGAAAAAGGCCCCTTCGCGGTGGTGGTGTCCGACAACCAACTGGCATCCATGCGCGGAACGGAGTTCCTGACCAAACTGAAATCGCTGGCACCTGATACGGTGAGGATCTTAATGACCGGGCATTACGATGCCCAGCTGATCGAAGACGTGGTCAATACCGGTGAAGTGTTTCGGTTTCTGAAAAAGCCCCTGGACTACAAAATAGTCATTCAAACCATTCAAGCCGGCATTGAAGAAAATGAAAAAACTCTAAAATTAAAAGCTGAGAAAGTAGAGCATGAAAAACTCAGTACGGAAAAAACAGCGCTTGAAAGTGAAACCGCACAACTGGACACGACCATCCAGGGGTTGGTGCAAATCAAAAAGAAGTTGGTTTATGCGATGATTGTTTTGGTCATGGTATTTGGAATATTTGAAGGATATACGAGTTGGGCAAAAAATCAAATAAAGGAAGAGACCAGTATTAAACTGGGAAACTGGATTAAATACACCGACGGGACCACGAAGGATACAAGAACAAATTCGGTGTGGATGGACCGTGATTTTCGGATACTCGAGAGGCGACAGCCGACAGGTTGGGATGAGGCCAACGTCTGGGTTGAGAAAATCAACGAGGAGAAATATGCGGGGTACAGTGATTGGCGGTTACCTACTATAGAAGAATTTGAGGCCATCTATAAAGAAGACGGAAAACAACTGGCCTATGATCGAAAAGAAAATTTTCCTCTTGGAAATCCAGATGCTTTTGAAAGCGGGGGCGGTTATGGATTCTGGTCGAATGAGCAAATGGGTTTGGATTCCGCCCGTTATTTCTTTTTTTTGGGTGGGTACAGCAAAACGAGTTTGAAAAATTACAATAACCCGACATTGAGCGTTCGTTTGGTGCGCAATTAAATACTTGCCTGTCCTGATCGATTTTTCCCCTTGATATGAATGATTTTACGTTTCAACTCACCCGATTCGACCATCTGCTGAACCCGTAAAATCGCACCCGGAGTAAACTCCTTCCTGAGATACAATTTGCCCATGTTGTCTGAAAAGGTGAAGTTCAGGTTTCCATCCCGCCAATTCTGAATCACGGAAATCATCAATTCAATCCCTGTGGTCAAAGTTTTTGCCGCTAGAGTCTGTTCGTCGTCATCGCTATCTAATTCGATGAAGGCCTGAGCGGCGATATTGCCTGTGTCTATTCCGGAATTTGTCAAATGAACCGCCACCCCCAATTCTTCCGGGCATCCGTTATAGATGGGCCAGAAGTTGCAGGAAGAACCTCGATAGTAACGCGGCAATCCCACATGAAGATTGAATATACGGTTGGGATAAAGGTCCAGAATTTGTCGGCCTAACAATCCTGCTCCGAATATGGCAATGAATTCCGGGCAGAAGTTTTGAATTATTTTTATCGTTTCGGGTGCGTTCAATTTTTTTGCGGGAATTTTGATGAGGGGAGGGCGGTTCAACGTCGTATTCCATTTTTCCGCGCCAAAAGCTCGGTCTTCATATTTTTCACGGCGGGCAAAAAACCAGTCCCAGGCCTTTTTCTCGTCCTCCGAATGGGCCATGGGTTCGGGATATACATCCGCTTCCGTCAGCACGGCTGAAAGCGGAAAACGGGCATTCAACTGATTGACGAAATATTGATGGCGTAAACCTTCCCCGGTAATGACAAGAATTTTTCCGCACCTATTTTTTTGATGCTTGGCGGATGTCATTTTGAAACACTTTCAGAAGGCTTGCAGTGAGTGGAGCGAACGTGGGGGAGGGCGCAAAAATCAGTTTTTAAGCCGCCGCCATAAATAATAGCCGCCGCCAACCAGGAAAATGAGGATATAGAATCCATAGTCGAGGATCAGGTTGTAAATAAATACCTTCACCATCCACATGAGATAGGGCCACAGGAGGTATGACACCCCGGCAATGCCGCATAGTAAAAGAAAGATTTTGACGTTCAAAGTATCCCTCATTCCTGAAAAATAACGTCCGAATTTACAGACCTAATCACAGATTTGAAATACTCCCTCCATTAGGCAGTATTCTTGTAACTCATTGATTTTAATGGTATAATTTTTATTAATCCAAGGGCCACAGTCAAGGAAAACCTTTTCGAAGGATTGGGGTAAATGCGCGTATCGGTTGAGAACTATGAACAAGTCTCTGAAAGCACAGGGTTTCCCGATCTTCAAGAAGAAGTAAGGGTACAAACCCTAAAGGAAAAAGTCTACAGGATTTTTGAACCTGCCTCTGAAGGAGATTGGTCGAGCAAGGCATTCGATATTTTTTTGATCGTAGTGATTTTTCTAAATGTGTTGGCCGTCATTCTGGAATCTGTTGAAAGCATTAGCGTTGCGTATTCGGGATTTTTTAAAACGTTTTCTCTGTTTTCGGTGACGTTTTTCACCCTTGAATATATACTCCGTCTGTGGACGTGTACTGAAAATAAAAAGTTTGAAAAACCGATAGCGGGAAGACTGCGTTATGCTCTGACTCCTTTGGCCTTGATAGATTTCATGGTTTTAGTGCCGTTTTTCTTGCCATTTTTTTTACAAATAGACTTGAGGATTTTAAGAGTACTGCGACTCTTTCGTCTTTTCACGTTGTTTAAGCTCACCAGATATTCCTCTTCCCTGAAACTCATTGGTACCGTTGTCAGGGAAAAAAAAGAAGAACTTCTGGTCACGTTTGCAGTCACCATGATTTTACTTGTTTTTGCCTCCGGGATCATTTATTTCCTTGAAAATGAAGAACAACCGGGAGTATTTTCGAGCATTCCCGCTGCCATGTGGTGGGGAGTGTCCACAATGACCACTGTGGGTTATGGAGACATCTATCCGGTCACTGCTATTGGGAAAATGTTTGGAGGGTTTGTCGCGATTCTCGGTTTGGGAACTTTTAGTTTGCCGGCGGGAATCATTGCCTATGGGTTTATTGAAGAGATCCAAAAAAAGAGAATCCTGCCCACCGTCTGTCCTCATTGTCAGAAAGAAGTAGCCGTCCCCCTGGACAGACGAAGATAAAAAAAGACCCCCGCCATTTTGAGCTTCTATGTCTATAAATCAGCTTCAAAGCTGAAATACTACCCGTGATTGTATGAAAAGGAATTTCAAGCTGTCTCTTCCATAAAACCCCACCCGATTATTTTGCAAAGAACTAACAAGCCTTCCTCGGGACTTTGGGCTTTCCTTCCCGTGGGCATTCGTAAGTGGACATAGTGAAAGAGCAACCCGGCATTCCAGGGCAGGGTCCTGAAATTACCGCCTCTTGCGGTGCTGTTGACAAAGCGTTATTCTTTTCCATATGCTATCAGATTGTATTGTTGTTATCCGTCAGGAGATTTATAAGCCATGCAGTTTCGCCGGGGACTCAGAGGATTGGGGAGGACGAGAAACGGTCGCTTGAGGTTGTGGCCCGTACTTCTTTTTGGGCTGTATTTTGCTTATTACTACTTCAGCAATCAGGAGACCGTTCCCCTGACCGGTCGCACTCAACTTGTCGACATGACCCGTCAACAGGAAGTGGCGCTGGGATTGCAATCCTATAAAAAAATCCTGAGTCAATCGCAGGTGATGCCGAATGGCGAAGTGGTGGACCTGGTGACCCGTATTGGCAAGCGTCTGGTAAGAGCCGCCGCCGACGTTGACCCTGGTTTTAAGTGGCACTTCAATGTCATCGAATCCGATCAAGCGAACGCATTTGCTTTGCCGGGAGGGAAAGTGGCTGTCTATACGGGCATCCTCAAAGTGACGCAAAATGAAGACGGACTTAGTGCCGTAATGGGCCACGAAATTGCGCATGCCCTGGCCCGTCATGGAGCCGAACGGATGGCGCATCAAAAACTGGTTCAATTTGGCACCATGGCCGCAGGGCTGGCGATGGGAGATATGGATAGCGGCACGCAAAACCTGATCATGGGGGCTTTGGGCGTTGGAGCGCGGTATGGCGTTCTCCTGCCATTTTCCAGGGATCATGAATCCGAAGCCGACTACATGGGGTTGATATTCCTCGCTCGTGCCTGTTTTGATCCGAGAGAAGCGCCCAGACTTTGGGCGCGAATGGGAAAGAACAGCAGTGGGGGGGCAATGGAGTTCATGTCCACGCACCCCAGTCACGAAACGCGGATCGCACTGTTTAAGGAGTGGATGCCGGAAGCGTTGAAAATTCGTGCGGAAAACTGCAAGCGTTAGCCTCCACACGCTGGGGACGATGCGCTTTGACAATCCTGAATTGAGGCTGTAATGAATGATGTTTAAAAAGAACCATTCCCTGTGGATCATTGTATCGTTGGTATTGGCGTTGCTTTATTCCACCAGTTCAGGACTTGATGGGCAGACAAAAGTTCAAGAAAAAATTCAAGATTACGAAACCGCCAGGCATCTTCTTTGGTCCAAAGTATATTCTGAAGGGGGAGAAACGCTTTATTGCGGCGAGCGATTTGGACCTCGAAAGGGGCGAAAAATAAATGTAGAACATGTCCTTCCAATGTCCTGGGTCACCTACTCTTTGAAGTGCGGCAGGAGAAAGGAGTGCCGGGAAAGCAGTTCGCGATTCAATCAGATCGAAGGAGACCTGCATAATTTATATCCCGCCCTGGCGTATATCAATAAGATTCGCGGCAGTTTCCCATATGCAGAAATTTCCGGAGAACGGAGAAACTATGGAAAATGCGATTTTGAAGTGAATATGAGAAAGAAGCTGGTGGAACCTAGAGTTCCTGCACGTGGGGAAATCGCCCGAGCGATGTTTTATATGCATGACGAGTATGGCATAGCCATCAGACACAGACTGGGGAAATTGCTAAATAAGTGGCACCGGCAGGACCCGCCGGATAAAATGGAAAAACGGCGCAACGGAATCATTGGAAAACTGCAGGGCAACCGCAACAAATTTATAGACAACCCCAAATTGGCGGATGATTTACGCTTTTAGATTGCAGATAGAGCGGCCCGTGGGTCATTGAACCGCTAAACTTTTCTCGGAATTCCTACCTGTTGGAAGCTGTGATAAATGTTACTAGAGTAAAGTCATTTTTAAACGGAAAAGAAGTACTGGACGAAATGGAAGTGATTATGGGACCAAGGGGAAGGAAAACGCCCGGCTAAAGTGGACCGTCAACTTGTCCGACCAGACTAAATCCTCCGGAAAGTTTTATTGAGAAGCCATCATTTTTTTGGATAAAAATTTCATGGCTGGAATCTTTTTTAGCTGAAGACGAAAAGGTTTCCTCGGGTTGAGTTTCTTCCTGGCTTTGAACTGTATTTGTGGGATGGAAAATAGAAACAAGGAAATAAATCCCTGTGATTAAACTAAATTTATAAAGCGAAGGTGATAAAAAAA
>VAPK010524896.1_pt1 | contig 11488 bp, 16 predicted proteins | sample 3395031 | NCBI WGS metagenome assembly VAPK01 (sample SAMN08290443, study PRJNA428436) | hydrothermal vent metagenome | isolation source: Deep-sea hydrothermal vent chimney 1 | place: Pacific Ocean: Juan De Fuca Ridge
ATTTGAGCGCGCCGCCCAGCGCATCGAACGCTGCATACTGTCCAGCGCCTGCCTCTCGGTCGCTGGATAAGGCGTGCATTCATCAAAACACATCACGATGTCGGAACCCAGAAGTGCTTGTATTTCCATCGACCGCTCAGGCGAAAGCATATGGGCCGAGCCATCAATATGTGATTTGAACCGCACCCCTTCTTCGGTCATTTTGCGCAAGTCTGACAGGCTCATTACCTGAAAACCGCCGCTATCGGTCAGGATCGGGCGTTCCCAGTTCATAAATTTATGCAAGCCGCCAAGCCGCGCAATCCGTACAGCCGTTGGTCGCAGCATCAAGTGGTACGTATTGCCCAGCAAAATATCCGCCCCGGTGGCGCGGACACTTTCCGGCAACATCGCCTTAACCGTCGCCGCCGTGCCAACCGGCATAAACGCCGGTGTGCGAATTTCACCGCGTGGTGTGCTGATCACGCCGGCGCGGGCACGCCCGTCGGTGGCGTTCAGTGAAAATGTAATCCGATCATTCATCTGCCCCGCATAAACCGCCGCCAAATTGTTTGCAATCAGCCGCCCCTAGACGGATGCAAAGCTATTCCTTATATAATCACTCAAGAAATCAATGAGGGCACGATGAACGCCGAAGCAAACCCAGTTGAGGGCACCCCCCTTATCAAGCCATCCAGCACCCATCATCCGCTTTATGTGGATGTGGTTATTGCCTGTCGTTCGGTCTATGACCCGGAAATCCCGGTCAATATTTATGACCTTGGCCTGATTTATACCATTGAAATAAATGATGAAAACGAAGTTTCGGTATTGATGAGCCTGACAGCCCCCGGCTGTCCCGTCGCCGGTGAAATGCCCGGCTGGGTCGCTGATGCAATCGAACCCCTGCCCGGCGTCAAACAAGTCGATGTCGCCCTGATATGGGAACCCCCCTGGGGCATGGAAATGATGTCAGATGAGGCCCGGCTGGAACTGGGGTTTATGTAGGGCAAGACTTCTGGCTTGCATTGCCTTGTTCGCAAGCAATTTACCTTGCGCCCCCAATACGCACCCTAAATGGGTTGCTTTTTTATATTCGCAGCCTATATTGGTTGCATCATGCTAGAACAACCAAAAAAAATTGCTGTCCTGACCGGTGATCTTGTAAATTCAACCGCATTAGGAACGGAAAAAATTACCGCCGCCTTTGGCGTACTGGAAAAATGTGCACAGCTACAAAGGTCGTGGATGGGTGCACACTTGCATTTCACGCGCCACAGAGGTGATGGTTGGCAGGTGGTATTGGAACAACCAAAAATGGCGCTTCGTTCGGCATTGGCATTTCGTGCGGCATTACGAGCCGAAGACAAGGCTTTCGACAGCTACATTGGCATTGCCGAAGGTGAGATCACAACAGAGATAAGTGAAGACCTGAACCACGAGACGGCAGAGGTGTTTGTCAGATCCGGCGAAGTGCTAGAAGACCTGAAAGCTACAAAGACCCCGGTACGGATGCTGCATGACAGCCTTGGTGCCATGGACGCCGCAATCATTCTCGGGGACCAAATTTTCCAGCATTGGACTCAGGCGCAGGCAAAAGCCATGGTCTTGGCCCTAGGTCCAGATGACCCGATAACATTTACTGAAATCGCCGAACGATTAGGGAAATCGCGCCAGGCGGTCACAAAAACCTTGAAAGCGGCAGGCATAGAACACCTCACATTAGCATTGGAAACCTTTGATAGGAAGGCGCGTACATGATCGAAACCTTCACCGCCCTCCTGCTTGCCCATGTATTGGCCGATTTCGTTTTCCAGACCCGCTGGATGATCACCCACAAACGCAAACCCGGTGTGTTGCTGACCCACACAGCCGTGGTTCTGGTCACGGCTCAGGCCGCAATTGGCCAGATCACCGCCCCGGAACTACTGGCCCTTGCCGCCGCCCACCTGACCATCGATGCCGCCAAAACCTATGGCCGTTTCACCGGATTGGCCGCTTTCCTGACAGATCAGGCCGCCCATCTGGCCACGCTTGTCGCCGTCGCCGCCTACGCGCCGCAGCTCTGGTCTGAAGGTCTGTGGCAGGATCAGAACTGGCTGCCCGGCGCAATGGCCCTGATTGCAGGTCTGATACTGGCCACCCGCACCGGTGGCTTTGCGGTTGCCCTGCTGATTACCCCCTATCAAAACGACGGCCTGCCCAAGGGCCTGATGAACGGTGGCCAGTTGATCGGCATCCTTGAACGCGGCCTGATATTCCTGCTGGTGCTTGTCGGCCAGCCCGCCGGTGTCGGCTTTCTGATCGCTGCAAAATCGGTATTGCGCTTTGACACCACGTCTAAGGATCAAAGTGCCGGGGAATACGTTATCATCGGCACATTGGCGTCGTTTGGCTGGGCGCTTGTCGTTGCATATGCGACCCAGACCTTGCTTTCGGCCCTTCCACCACTTGAGATTAATGCAATAACACCCTAAATTACTCAGGAAAGGGTCCAACATGTTTTCCATCCCCGGCAAGCAAGCCGTAAGCATCACCCCGGTTGCCGCGAAACAAATCGCGCAGTTGATGGGCAAAGACGGCCACAAGGGCCTGCGTATCGGCGTCAAAAAGGGCGGCTGCGCCGGCATGGAATACACCATGGATTATGTAGCTGAAGTTGACCCACTGGACGAGGTTGTGGAACAGGATGGTGCGCGGGTGATGATTGCCCCGATGGCGCAGATGTTTCTGTTTGGCACCGAGATTGACTACGAGGTTTCGCTGCTGGAAAGCGGCTTTAAGTTCCGCAACCCCAATGTGGTTGATGCCTGCGGCTGCGGCGAATCGATTAAATTCGCCGAAGTCGATGGCAACTGACCCCGGCTTTCTCAACCACGTCACCGATCTGTTCACAGATCTTGGCCCGGTGCGCACCGGGCGCATGTTTGGCGGGACATCATTGTATATCGATGACGCCATGTTCGCAGTAATATTCGGCGATGCGCTTTTTATGAAATCCGACCCCGAACTCAGCAAACGCTACGCCGACGCCGGATCAGCGCCATTTGTCTACGACACCAAAACCGGTCCCCGCACCATTCATGGGCTGATGGCCCTGCCTGATGCAGCACTCGATGATCCAAGCGAAGCCTTGCATTGGGCGCGTCTTTCCATGGTCCCGGCCGAAGCTGCCGCCGAAGAAAAGCGGCGAAAAAAGGCTGCGAAAAAATGAGCATATCCGACGATGAAATCACCTTTGTTGAAGAACTACTTGCCCCGCTTGGCCCGGTTACACATCGCAAAATGATGGGAGGGCTGACGATCTACTTCGAAGGCCAGGTATTCGCAATTCTCGACAGCCAGGGTACTTTTTTCCTGAAAGCCAAAGGCGAGTTTGCTGAAACTATGGCCAGTAATGGCGCGCGCCAGTTTTGTTCGGACAATGGCAAGAGCATGGGTTACTGGACCATGCCTGACGGCGGGCTGGACGACCCGGAAACCGCCAGCGATTGGGCCCGGCGCGCGCTATCCTATCTTTAGCACCCGCGACCAAACACACCATTGGTTCTCGGCCCCAAAATCGCTAGAACGTAGAAAAACAGGGAATAATCAATGTCACACCGCAGAAAACTCGCCGCTGGCAACTGGAAAATGAATGGCACCTGGGAAAGGATGAGCGAAGTCTCCATCCTCCTGAACCGCCACAAAAAACCGAGCTGCGAAATTCTGCTCTGCCCCCCCGCTACATTGCTGTCGCGGATGTCCGACATGACCGTGGATGGCGCCATCAGCACTGGCGGGCAGGATTGCCATGCGGGCGTTAGTGGAGCGCACACAGGCGACATTGCCGCCAACATGCTGGCAGATGCCGGTGCAGAATATGTGATCCTAGGCCACTCGGAACGCCGCGCCGATCACAATGAAAAAGACGACGACATCCGCGCCAAGGCCCTTACAGCACTGGACGCCGGGCTAAAGGTAGTAATCTGCTGTGGCGAAACCCTGGGCGAACGCGAGGCCTCTAACACACTTGACATCATCGGCGGGCAATTGGCGGGTTCTATCCCCGACATCGTCACCGGCGAAAATCTGGTGGTGGCCTATGAACCAATTTGGGCCATTGGTACCGGTAAAATCCCGACATTGGATCAGATCGGTGAAGTGCATGATTTCATCCGCACCCGGCTGGAAAAGCGCTTTGGCGCAGGTGTTGGCCGCTCGGTGCGCATTCTTTACGGCGGCTCGGTTAAACCCGGCAACGCGGCGGAAATATTCGACGTCTCCAATGTCGACGGAGCACTTGTGGGCGGGGCTTCGCTAAAAGCTGATGATTTCTCACCCATTATCGACGCGCTGGAAGCGGCTGACTGACAACCCCGCTGTTTCTTCGCAATAATACTTGCACCGCAGGCAGGCCCGTCTTCGCCCCATTTGGCGAGCTAATATCATGCAGAATGCATTTTATCCGGCCGTCACATCGTGCTGGTAAATCCAGTCAAACCTACCCAGTACCTGCTTTGGTGCTATCGCCCCGGCGAAGCGCAATACTGAATGGGCAGCAAGCCGCGCAAGGGGTTGAGTAATATGGTAATTACGCGCGTTCGCATTGGCGGCGGCAATCACCTGTACCACCCGTGCGCGGCGTCGCTTTTGATACACAGGCAGCGCCTTCTTGACTGGCATCTTCCCCAGACAATCCGCCAATACCCATGCATCCTCGAGCGCCATGTTCGCGCCTTGCGCCAAAAACGGCAAAGTCGGATGTGCGGCATCGCCAAGCAATGCTGTATGTCCCCCGTGCCATTTTTCCGCGACCGGATGGCGAAACAACCCCCAGACATTTACGGTTTCAACGCGCGCCAATAATTCTCGTATTTCGGGGGAAAACATTGAAAAAGCTCTATTTAGCTCGCCCACATCGCCGCGATGGTTCCACCCCTCGGCGGCCCATTCAGACCGCTCTTCAACGGCTACGATATTGGTCAAATCTCCGCCCCGAAGCGGATAGATCACCACATGCCGCCCAGGTCCCATATGCACCTGCACATCTTGTAATTCTGCGGTCTTCGACGGCACGATTGCTCGCCATGCTACCTGCCCGGTAAAAAACGGCTCGCGCTCACCATTCAATACGGGTCGCAGTATTGAGTGCAGCCCATCCGCCCCAACCAGAAAATCGACCTGCTCGGCGCGCCCCGTCGCGTATCCAATTTCAACATTGGTATCGCCTTCAGAGACCTGAACCACCGACCGGTCAAGCTCAACATCAACCCCTGCCCGCTTGACGGCGCTGGCCAGTATCCCAATCAGGTCCGCCCGGTGCAGCAGCAGATAGTTTTGCCCAGACAAGTCCATTCGCACCACAGATGCGCCACGGCGAAAATCTTTCAACTCAATCGCCCCAACCGGCAGCCCATGTTCGCGTAACGCAGCCCCCAGCCCCAGCGCGTCCAGTACCGCCACGCCATTGGGCGTAATTTGCAACCCGGCCCCGACCTCCGATATTGCGCCCGCCTGTTCCAGCACCCGAACTTGCGCCCCACGCGCGGCCAACGCCAACGCGCAGGTCAGCCCACCTATCCCGGCGCCGACAATGGTTACAGACCGCCCATTCAACATTTCAAACCTCAAACGAAAAGCACCGGGGCAATTACTCCCCGGCGCTTGTTTTTATCGTGTTATCCATCTCACTTAGTCCGCGCGGTGGACCTTTTCGCGGCGCTCATGCTTTTCCTGAGCCTCAAGGCTCATGGTTGCAATCGGGCGCGCGTCCAGGCGTTTCAGCGAAATCGGCTCACCGGTTTCGGAACAATACCCATATTCACCTTCTTCAATCCGGCGCAGGGCCGAATCGATTTTGGAGACCAGCTTGCGCTGACGATCCCGGGTCCGCAATTCCAGTGCGCGGTCAGTTTCTTCTGAAGCACGGTCGGTAATATCAGGGATGTTACGGGTGCCGTCTTGCAGGCTTTCGATGGTGTTCTTGCTGTCGTCCATCAGATCAGCCTTCCAAATTGAAAGCTTGCGGTGAAAATATTCCACCTGTAGCTCATTCATAAATGGCTCATCTTCGGCGGGTAGGTAATCATCTGGAAGGAAAACTTCGGCCTTCATATCGCTTCCCTTTTTATTGTTTGGAAACCATTTGACCTGAGTGTCAGCCAACTGATTTCCCCCCTTATCAGCGCCGATGTAGACCAACCAAGGCGATATGTCACTAGGTTATCGCCACGCCTTGATGGATTGTGACGCTACCGTTAGGAATACGTGAACAAACCACCTTAAAAAGCTGATATTGACCATGAAATTCACCGGAACTGATGCCTACATCGCCACAGACGACCTTAAAGTAGCGGTTAATGCCGCCGTTACACTTGAGCGCCCTTTGCTGGTTAAAGGCGAACCCGGCACTGGCAAAACCGAGCTGGCGCGACAGGTTGCTCAGGCTTTGGGCCTGGAAATGATAGAATGGCACATCAAATCCACCACCAAGGCGCAACAGGGCTTATATGAATACGACGCAGTCAGCCGGTTGCGTGACAGCCAGTTGGGCGAAAAAAAGGTGCATGACGTCAGCAATTACATCCGCAAGGGCAAACTGTGGCAGGCGTTTGAGACTGACAAGAAGGTGGTGTTGCTGATTGATGAGGTCGACAAGGCCGACATCGAATTCCCCAATGATCTGTTGCAGGAACTGGATCGGATGGAGTTCCATGTCTACGAGACCGGCGAAACTGTGCGGGCCAAGGTGCGTCCTATTGTGATCATCACCTCAAACAACGAAAAAGAATTGCCTGATGCGTTTCTGCGACGCTGCTTCTTTCATTACATCCGTTTTCCCGACATCGAGACGCTGCGCGAAATTGTGGCCGTACATCACCCGGACATCAAAGACGCCCTGCTGACGACAGCGCTGACCCAGTTTTATGAAATACGTGAACAAACTGGCCTAAAGAAAAAGCCTTCCACCAGCGAAGTTCTGGACTGGTTAAAACTGTTGTTGGCCGAGGATCTGAGTAGCGAAGATTTGAAGCGTGACGGCGGATCAATGCTGCCGAAGCTCCATGGGGCCTTGCTAAAGAATGAGCAGGACGTACACCTGTTTGAACGGCTGGCCTTCATGGCCCGCGGTCAGCGTTAATCGATTGGCCAACTAATGACTGTAGAAATCCGCCCGGTAGAAAAGACCGATTACGACAACTGGCACGCGCTGTGGACAGGCTATCTGGCCTATTACGAAACCACCCTGCCCGACGATCACAAACGCCTTGCGTTCGATCGCCTGCTTGACAGGTCGACAAATGTTAACGGGTTGCTGGCAGTCATCGACGATGTCCCGGTTGGGTTGGTGCATTATATCTACCACGAACACATGTGGCGCGCTGAAGGTATTTGTTATCTGCAAGACCTGTATTCCGACCCGAACGTGCGCGGCAAAGGAATTGGTCGAAAACTGATCGAAGCCGTTTATGAGAAAGCTGACAAAGCGGGCGTGCCAAAGGTCTATTGGCTGACGCAGGATTTTAACACAACCGCGCGCCACCTATATGACCGGATCGGCAAGCTCGGCCCGTTTATCAAGTATGATCGCCCGTGATGTTTAGGCTGAAATCCGCAATCACTGCCCTTGGGCTTGGTCTGTTGACCGCCTGTACAGCACCGGTAAACCCCGGGCAGGTGACGCGAGTATCTCCGGCCAATATTTCCCTACCTGCAATGAAAACCCCTGCGGGGGCTCCGGCTGCGGCGCCAACCCGCTCGAATCTTTCTATTTCACGAGAGTTCATTTTGCTGGCTTTTCAACTGGAAAGCGGGCGAACTCTGCCGGTTTTATCACGCTTTGAAGGCCCGATCACACTGCGCACCTCCGGGATGCCGATAGGACCAGTATCACAACGTGATCTGGATCAGCTGTTGGACAGGCTTCGCACAGAAGCTCGTGTCCCCATAACCCAGGTTAATTCAGACGAGGCCGCAAACATCACTATTGAATTCATCCCCCTTAAAACCCTGCGCCGTACAGTGCCGAATGCCGCCTGTTTTGTCGCACCGGGTGTCACCAGCTGGAAGGAATTCAACTCGCGCCGCAGCACATCGCCTCGCGAATGGACTGATCTGACGACCCGCACCCATATGGCTGTATTCATTCCCGGAAATGTCAGTGCGCAGGAAATCCGCGACTGTCTGCACGAAGAAATTGCCCAGGCCTTAGGCCCGGTGAATGATTTGTATCACCTGACAGATTCAATTTTTAACGACGATAATTTCCACACAATTCTGACCGGTTTCGATATGGTAATCCTGCGCGCCTTTTATGATGATAGTTTGCAAAGCGGTATGACACGAGAAGCCGTTGCCGCCCGTCTGCCCGCCATACTGGCCCGGATCAATCCAGGCGGGCGAAGTGGCGGCACCTCGGGCTCATCCCCCACATCACAAAGCTGGACCAGTGATATTGAAACTGCCCTTGGGGCGCGCGGTGTTGGCTCCAAACAACTGGCCGCTGCCAAACGTGCGGTTCGAACTGCACGGGGTCAGGGCTGGAATGATAACCGGCTCGGCTTTAGCCTTTATGCACAGGGTCGCCTTGCGCTGGCCCACGACACCACACTGGCACTGGCTTCATTCGCTGAAGCAGAAAAGATATTTCGCGCCGATCCCAACACTCGTTTACACGCAGCACATGTTGCGGTTCAGGCTGCGGCCTACGCACTTTCATCTGGTCGCCCGAATGGAGCCATTGAGATCGTCGACGAAAACAGTGCCGTGGCGTTAAAGGCAGAAAATCCAAACCTTCTGTCTACACTTTTGATGATCAAAGCCGCGGCGTTGGACGCTTTGGGTAAATCCCCCGAGGCGACGATAGTGCGCCTCGACAGCCTTGGCTGGGCGCGTTATGGGCTGGGCTCCGAGACTGAAATACGTGATCGTTTGGCCGAAATAACCGCGCTTGCGCCGCGCCCTAAAAGGAACCCCGTTCAATGATCGTTATCGTAACATTCACCATAGGGGCAACCCTTGGGGCATACCGCGCCCGGGCAAACAAGGGCAACCGTCTGGACATGGTTCAGTACGCCGCCATCTACGGCCTGATCTTTGCAATCATTGGTGTATTCATCACAATCGTTTTGGGAAAGATGCTCTGAACCGATGTTTCTGCCGTTCTTCGAGAATTTGCGCGCTGCCGGTATCCCGGTTTCGCTGCGTGAGTTTCTTGGCTTTCTGGAAGGGATGAGCGCCGGACTGGTCACCTATGACATTGATGGTTTCTACTACCTCGCCCGCACAGCGATGGTGAAGGACGAACGCAACCTCGACAAGTTCGACCGCGCATTCGCCGCCAGTTTTGAAGGCTTGGAAAAGATCACGCTGGATCAGGTACTGGAGGCGGTAGACCTGCCCGCCGACTGGCTGGAAATGATGACCGAAAAGCACCTGTCAGCCGAAGAAAAGGCCGAGATCGAAGCCCTCGGGGGGTTCGATAAGCTAATGGAGACCCTGCGCGAGCGACTGGCCGAACAAAAATCCCGCCATCAGGGGGGCAGCAAATGGATCGGCACCGCTGGCACATCGCCGTTTGGCGCTTATGGCTACAATCCCGAAGGCATCCGCATCGGCCAAAAAGAATCGCGCCACCAACGGGCGGTGAAAGTTTGGGACAAACGCGAGTTTCGCAACCTCGATGACAGTATTGAGCTGGGCACCCGTAACATCAAAGTTGCCCTGAAACGCCTGCGCAAATGGGCGCGCGACGGGGCTGACGAAGAGCTCGATCTGGACAGCACCATTCGCGCCACCGCTGAACATGGTTATCTGGACGTGAAAACCCGCCCCGAGCGGCGCAATGCGGTGAAAGTGCTGTTGTTTCTCGATGTTGGCGGTTCAATGGACCCCTACATCAAAATCGTCGAGGAACTGTTCAGCGCGGCCCGGACAGAATTCAAACACATGGAATATTTCTACTTCCATAACTGCCTTTACGAAGGTGTCTGGCGCAACAATGTCAGGCGCTGGAACGACCAGACCCCAACATGGGAAATCCTGCGCACCTATGGCTCGGATTACAAATGTATCTTCGTCGGCGACGCCAGCATGTCACCCTATGAAGTCGCCTATCCCGGCGGCGCAAATGAGCATCACAACCCGGAAGCCGGTTCTGTCTGGCTGACCCGCGCCGTTGAGCAATGGCCCGAACATCTGTGGATCAACCCGATGGAGGAACGCTATTGGCCCTACACCCAGTCGCTGGCGATGATACAGGAAATATTCGGCGCGGATCGGATGGTGCCAATGACCCTGAAGGGGATTGAGCGGGGAATGAAAGAACTGGGGCGCTAATCGCTGACGCCCACCACACCAAGCAATCAAATATCTAATGAGCCGCGTCAGCAGCTCGCCGCTTGATAAACGTACCAAAAGCCGTTCTGATCATGTAAGATATTCGCCATGCCAACTATTGGATCCGATTTAAATGAAAAAACTTCGCGCCGCCTGGAAACGCCGCCCCGTCATCACATCAGCATTTGGCATCGCTGTATTGCTAACCGTAATGTTCGCCGTTCGCAGCACTGTCTTTATGGTTTATTGGTCAAACCCGGATAAAGTTGATCAGGAAATTCAGGGCTGGATGACGCCGCGCTATATCGCGCAATCCTGGCACCTGCCGCATGAAGTCATGTACGAAGCTCTGGGTACTCACGAAATGCCAAGTCGTCGCCAAACGCTGGAAGACATCGCCCTGGAACTTGGCATCAGCGTAGAAGAACTGGAGGCGAAAATAATCGCCGCCGCCCTCGCTTTTCGGGATAGCCAAAAATGACCGACACCCTGCTGGCACTGGTCCCGGAATACGGGATATGGCTGCTGGCGGTGGTCACGTTCCTTAGTTGTCTGGCCGTCCCTGTACCCTCTTCGATCCTGATGGTCGCTGGTGGCGCGTTTGCTGCCGCCGGGGATATGTCGCTGTATACAACCGCCCTTGCGGCTTACGCTGGCGCTGTACTTGGGGATCAGACCGGATTTGCAATCGGGCGCCAGGGAACCGGTATTATTGAACGGATAAAAAATGCCGGTGGTTCGCGCAAAGCGTTGTTTGATCGCGCCGGGGAATTTAGCGACAAATGGGGCGGGACCAGCGTGTTTCTGTCGCGCTGGCTGCTTAGCCCGCTTGGCCCTTACGTTAATTTCATCGGCGGCGCAAACGGGCTAAATTGGCGTATCTTCACCATTTCTTCGGTTGCTGGCGAAGCGGTCTGGGTCTCGCTTTATACCGGACTTGGCTTTGTCTTTTCTGACCAGATCGAAATGGTCGCAGATATCGCCGCCAACCTTAGCGGGTTTTTAGCTGCTGGTGCGGTTGCTGCCCTGCTCGGCCGTATGGCCCTGCGCGCGCCAAAAGAAAAAGCCGCAAAAGCCGAGTTTTCCAGCGAATGAATAGCCTGCATGATTTGCTCTTTGCGATAAACACCCCCATATCAAACATATGTTGAAGTTCACCCCCATACTGCTCGCACTTTTGTACGGCTTG
>VAPK010533426.1_pt1 | contig 11487 bp, 8 predicted proteins | sample 3395031 | NCBI WGS metagenome assembly VAPK01 (sample SAMN08290443, study PRJNA428436) | hydrothermal vent metagenome | isolation source: Deep-sea hydrothermal vent chimney 1 | place: Pacific Ocean: Juan De Fuca Ridge
TAGTAGTAGTAGTAGTAGTAGTAGTAGTAGTAGTAGTAGTAGTAGTAGTAGTAGTAGTAGTAGTAGTAGTAGTAGTAGTAGTAGTAGTAGTAGTAGTAGTAATAATAATAGTAATTATTCGATCTAAATAATCATATAGACTTTTGCAATGAAAAATAATTTTTGGAAGTACCCCCCTTTACTATTAAGTTTAATAATATCCCAAGTTGGTTTTTGTGAGTCTGGGGAAGATGTACTGGGTGGCTCAGGCGCTTCAGCCCCATACGTAGGTGTCGCCCTAAATGGCTTGGCCTGTGAAGGAGGTTCACTTCCTTATGGGCCCTACGATTACAGTAACAATATGCATAGAAGCAAAAAATTACCAATCGTAGAGATATACCATTTTACTAAAAACATGGAACAACTAAAGGGAAGCCTCCCACTGGCACAGGAATTCGACTACACGATAACAACATTCCCGAATCATCATAAGGCTTTAACAGCAGCTATGTATTATGAAATTTTATATTTCGATGTAATAAAAAAAGGGGAAAAAAGCAAACTATACTCTCCCCTAGAGTGCTATTTCCAACGTGGCATAAATTTTTCTCCAAAGGATGGTGTCGTACGTATGTTGTTTGGGAAATTTTTAAAAAAGAAAGGGCTAACCAAACAGGCTTTAGAACAATATAAAAAGGCTACTGAGGTTTCTCCAAAAAACTCTGTTCTCAAGTATAACTACGCATTATTTTTGATTAAGTTAAAAAAATATAAAGAAGCAAAAATCCAAGCAAAAGCTGTTTATAAATTGAAACATAAAAATCAGAAATTAAAAAATATTCTAAAAAAAGCCGGTCATTGGGATTGATTTCTACATATAATTTCACTACTGTCCTGTTAAGAAATAGAGCTGGAGCTTGAAGGACCTAAGAGACTGGTTTGTAAGGTAAATCAGTTTAAGAGACAGATGCCCTCCCAAAAACTTTGGCTATGAACCCTATTTAACACCGTTTTTATCAACTTTTACGTTTTATCCCGAAGCATCATTTTGATGATGTGGTTAAACGACACCAAGGCGATTATCGCGTTCATTATTTTAACTGTTGGAGTCAGTTTATTGCTTCTACTCATCAGAAGCGAAAACAACTCAAGCCCAGGCAATTCGCACAATATGAAGTTACAATTTGCTTAACCGGACAGTAGTAATTCCTGATACTAAAACATAATTCATTCTTAAAATTCAATAAACTCACAACCCAATCCGAATGACTGAATTTAACATTAAGCCTTTTTTTCTTCCCGGCAAAGCAGGGAAATTATTTTCCATTTACTATTCACCTGCAACCATTTCCTCTTCAACAAAAGTATTTCTCCACATACCCGCTTTTGCTGAGGAAATGAATAAATCCAGACGAATGGTTTCATTACAGGCAAGAAAGCTTGCTGAACAAGGGCATGCAGTTATGTTACTAGATCTTTTTGGTACTGGCGATAGCGAGGGAGATTTTTCAGAAGCTACCTGGTCACTATGGAAAAAAGATATTGATAATGCTTGCCTTTGGTTGGCCCAACAGGGTTTTCAATCAGTCAACCTCTGGGGACTTAGAAGTGGTGTTTTATTAGCTATCGACTTTTTACGTGACACTAAGTCTAAAGTGGATAAGCTAATCTGTTGGCAACCCGTATTAAACGGGGAGACCTTTATTATGCAGTTCTTACGCTTACGTATCGCAGCAGGAATCATGAACAGTAGTGCACCAACAGAAAAAACTTCAGATCTTAAACAGCAATTGCTTGAAGGAAAATCAATAGAAGTTGCAGGTTATCAATTAAACCCAGATCTGGTCCTTCCCTTAATGAATCTAAAAGCATCTGAAATGAGCTTAGATCACCCCCTTAAATGGTATATCTACGAAATAGTAAAAAACTCTCAAACCACATTATCTCCCGTTAATACTAAATTTATTGAACATCTAAAAAAGATGGGTTCTCAATTGGAAGTGAAGGCTATCATAGGAAATCCATTTTGGTCGACCCTAGAAATTACGGAAGCACCAGTATTATTATCAATAACCTCAGACTATACGAGTTAATCAATGGCTAACCCAGGTCGAATTAATAAAGAAACTCCCACCCTATTTCAATGCAAATCAAATAATTTATTAGGCATTGTCCACCATGCAAACACCACCCCTACTTTAGGTGTTTTAATAATAGTTGGAGGACCACAATATCGCGCAGGTAGTCATAGACAATTTGTATTACTGGCTAGATTCTTGGCCGATAATGGTTTTCCAGTCATGCGTTTTGATTATCAGGGAATGGGGGATTCAGAAGGCCCCCCTCAAACTTTTTCAACAATAGATGAAGATATTGCATCAGCAATAGAAAATTTTTATGAACTCTGTCCTGAGATTTCCGGTGTTGTCATCTGGGGGTTATGTGATGCAGCATCCGCCGCCTTGTTTTATAGCTATCAAGATGATCGGGTTAAAGGACTGGTTATATTGAACCCTTGGGTATACAGCGAACAAGGAGCTGCTAAAACTCATATTAAACACTATTATTTACAGCGCCTAATGAGCCCAGATTTCTGGAGGAAAATTTTAAAATTACAATTTAACTACACTCAATCTTTATCCTCATTAATTGGAACACTTAAAAAAATACTTAAAAAAAGCGATTCCCCCAAAGAAATTTCAAATAACAATAATCGACATTCTTCATTTGACCCAACCGTCTCAAAACAAAACCTACCTGCCTATATGCGGCAATGCTTACAAAGTTTTAAGTTCCCCGTATTGCTTATATTAAGTGGCAATGATTTAACGGCTGATGAATTTAGAGATCTAATAAAGTCAGATACTAAATGGGCTGAATTATTAAATGAATCTCGTGTTACAACTAAAAGCTTAAAGGAATCAGACCATACATTTTCCAATGCCACCTGGAAAAAACAAGTTTCAAACTGGACTTTGGATTGGATAAAACAACTTTAAAATTAAAAGCTTCATTCAGGAGAAAACAATGAATATATTTTTTAATCATTCATTATTTGTATTATTGATAATGGTTTCTAATTCAGTTTTATCCGATGCCACTGCTATTGATAGCATTATAAAAAAGATGTCGCCAGGGATATGGAAAGAAATCCCTGCCAGCAAAATACCTTTATATTCTAGAGCTGAAGTTGAGTCATTTGCCCCTGGTGCAAATGGAGTTGAAGGAAGTAACGGAGTGCTCAATGACTGGACGGGTGCAGCTTTTGATCCTATTAGATACAAATGGTATTTTTATGGGGGGGGGCAAACGGGTTACGGAGGCAATGAAGTCTATTTATTCGACTTTATCGATCTAAAATGGATCCGTTTAACTACGCCTGCACCATTAGATGGAGAACTGACCTATGACTCAGATAATGACGGTGTTCCTGACAAATGCCCCAATCCAAAAATTGAAAATGGCCCCCCTGCCACCCATCACTACGATGGTTTTCTTGTAGACCCTGCGACTGGACATGCTCACCTAATGGGTGCTTTTAATTATTGCATGGATGGTTCACCTCAAGAAAACAACTACACCTGGGAGTTTATTCCTGATCAAAAAAAATGGATATATAATCCTAAAATACCTGGTATTTATAGAAACATGAAGTCTGACCTAGACCCTGAAACGGGGGAAGCTTTAATAATAAAAAGCGGTGATCTGTACAGATATAATTTTTCATCACATACTGCTAAACTACAGGGTTCAAGCCGTATTCTTGAGTGGACTGCCAATGGCGTATATGATTATGATTCGCGTACATTTATTACTTTTTTATGCGATAAAATATTTCATGTTAATCCCGACTCTGGGAAAATATTCAAAACCATCGAAACTGAATTATCAACGGTTATAGATGGTTGCCATCACGATATGGGCATGATCTATCATCCAGTCTTAAAAAAAATGGTTGTTTGGACAGAATCAAGGGAAGTATACCTACTTGATCATTTTACTGGGGAAGTAGAAGTTTTTAAAAATGAAGAAGGGCCCACCCCAGTAAGAAAATACACACGAATATTCGATAAATGGATTTACATTCCAAAACTAGATGTTTTTGCAGCCCATTCTAATAATATTGCTGGTGTGTGGCTTTGGCGAATGCCCGATCCATCCACGGCAACCAAACCAAAAATATTTGGATCCCTAGCCACATTCATGAGTGGTTTAAGGGGAGGAACTATTCCTGCTGGAGATTTTAATCAGGGTGTACTGATCAAGGCGATGAACGCTACTTATGAGATGACCGGTGTTCGTAGCTTTGGCGGAGCATTAAATGAAAAAGCGGTAATCATCAATCAAAGTAAAGACCTTGAGATCATCGGCTGGGAATGCCAAGATGTTGCAGTATCAAGCGAAAATGGAGCGTGCATTCGTAATGAAGGCGGCAATATTACACTACGCTCAGTCTATTTCCATGATAATCAAGAGGGATATTTGGGAAATGGAAATGCAGGAAATTTAACAATAGAAGACTCAACCTTCGAAAGGAATGGTTATGGCGGACGTGCTCATCAAATCTATTTCACCAGCCCAACCGTACTTAGCATCAAAAATACACAATTTTTAGCTGCCAAAGGTGAAGGTCATGGAATAAAATCAGGAGCAAAAAAAACAGTCCTGGATAATGTTGTAATCAATGGAAAAGGCGGAGAAATGAGCCGAAATTTAGATATTTATAACGGTGGTGAATTGATAATTCGTAATTCAACATTAATAAAAGCTGATAGTGATACCAATAATGAAATAATTGGCTACGATTATGAAGCAAGGGCAAATTATCCCGTAAATAGAATTTATCTTATGAACAATACATTTGACTGCGGAAAAAAAGCTTCTGTTCTCAATGGCAAGAATTCCTTTAAAAATGTTGAGATTATTTCTATAGGGAACAAATATATTGGTAACTGCTCAAATATACCCACATCAGCATCGGGCAAAACCCATTGACCAAATTAATATATGCTCTGAGAACCTGCTCAAGACCTATATATACTACGCCATTGGAAGTAAGCGGTGAGAAAACGATGGCGTATCAAACCGTAATACTCTCCCAACCTATATTTTCAACCGAGCATTTAAAATCTCCTCAATCCCCTTTGGCCTTCCCTGGATTAACCATAATATCATTAGCATAATAACAAAACAGTACGCTCCTACCAATATATCAATAAAAAGTCGGACAATTGGAAAGCTTGAAACGAAAAATGTATCGATGTACTGAATGACCGCTAACATTACGAATGCTGCTATAAATGGTCTTAAAAAACTGAGTACGATACCCAATAGTTCTAATTGTAATTTTTGTGCTACGTATATAGATATAATAAAGAAGGAGATAACACCAGAAACTGCCATTCCTATTGCTACCCCTTCTATATCCATAAAATGATGAAAGACCAGCACACAAACAATAATAATTGCCAGCCTAATCCACATTAGTATATTTGCCTGCTTTTCTAGCCCTATTGCAATAAAGGCATGTTCAGACATTAACGCAGTAATACTAGAAAACCCTCCGTATATTATCAGCCATCGCATAAATTTAAGGCTCTCAGTCCACTGCTCACCCAGTAAAACTATAACCAAGTCATCAATAATCGCCCAAAACCCAAAACATATTGGAATACATAAAGTAATAGCGACATTCAATACTTGAGTGTATACACTTTTGAATCGAACTGGATCTCCGGATAATGCAGAAAAATTTGGGAATAAACCTCTACTTGCAGATAAAACTATTTCTTTAGTGAAAATCGAAACTAATTCACTGGCTACATTATAAAGACCTAGTGTGCTGGTTGCTGCAAAACGACCAACAACAAAAACATCAATTTTGTTATTTAAAAACTGTGCGCAGGCATACGGAATCATGTTGGTTGCAAATTTAACGCACTCTTTAAAAGAATAAGTAGAAAACCATGGCCTATATGAGTGCATAACATAACTTATCCCTACATTAATTATTTCAGCAATTACCATTCCATATACGATTGCCCAATAACTCTTCAAAACAACGGCAAAACTTATTATCGAAATAAAGGTTACTATTCTAGCTGTTACCAAAAACCTGAAATCAAGTGCAAAATTCAGATCTCTTAGAGCAACAAATAATCCAATATTTCTAAAGCTAACAATAACTTTAACTAAGGCTAATATAATAATGACATCTTTTATCCTGGGCTCATGAAAGAAATCCGCCGCAAAAGGAGCGACAAGATATAATGCTAGAGCAACAAAACAGCTTTGTAAAATACCGACTGTCCAGGCAGTATTATCAAATTCTGGAACAGGATTTTTTTTCCTTATGACTAAAAGAGAAACATTTATTGTTGAGAGTTCGTCTATAAAAGTAATAACAAGAGCAGCTATAGCAACTATACCGAAATCATCTGGAGTCAGTAATCGCGCAAGAATTACAGTATTAACCAAGCCAATCAGTTTTATGCTCCAACGCATAAAAAAAGTCCATAACACTCCACTCAGAATTTTTGTTTTTATTGGCTGATTCATTATGTATTATTTGTAAAGTAATGTTTTTAAAAAACCCAGGGGGAGAACTTAAGTGATATAGGGCCTAAACCAAATGTAATTACACTTCGCGCGATCGCAGACAACGCGCTAGCTATCGGCAACAATCGAGTGATAGAAATTCGCAGCCAAACCGGTACGAAGTACATTATAAACCCTGGCGCTGCCAGTCTTCTTTCTTTATCACCAAGATTATTTTTGTAGCAGAGGCTGCGGCCAATTGATTATTTTAACTATAATCACCCAAATTTGTGACTCATTCAAAATGTCTCATCAGGTTAAAATATAGCACTCACATTATTTTTCGTATTTTTTATCATGCATAATGCCAAAGTCCCAATTCTTGGTTTCGCTGCAATTAGTGGAGCAGGTAAAACCACGTTGTTAACTAAATTAATCCCATTATTAATTCAACAACAAATTCGTACTGGGTTAATTAAACACAGCCATCATAATTTCCAAATAGATAAACCAGGCAAAGATAGTTACAAACTGAGACAAGCTGGCGCATCACCAATAATGTTGGTTTCAAAATACCGCCGTGCAGTCATCACCGAATTTAGAAATCCACAAGACCCACGCCTCGAAGATCAACTGGATGCTTTAGACCAAAGCCATCTGGACCTCATCCTGGTAGAAGGCTTCAAGTCAGAAAATTTCCCCAAGATAGAAGTTCATCGCCCAGAATTGAAAAACCCATTATTATACCCGAAAGATCCATCCATTATTGCTATCGCTTCTGATACCAAATTGGTCGTTCCCGAGCATATTCGACAGTTTGATTTAAATGATCCACAAAGAATTGCGAAATACATCATTACTGTGTTTATGGGAAGATCTGTGGATGTAGAATTTGGTTACTAACAAATTTTGTAAAAATTCATAATAAAATTATTAGCTTAGGGATCCTCTATTAATTCTGGTTGAGCAGCTATGCGTTTATAATGTTTGAGAACAAAGCGAAGATCGCAGTTAATACAGGCTATTATTAAGCTTTTCGACGAAGTTATCGAATATTTTAAGCGTATAGCTACCAGTCATGAATTAATAGAGCTGCCCTTTAGCTAATTTCAGCTATTCTTTATAGGGTATGTATAAGTATTTCCCTAGATAATTTCAATGCTCCATTCCTCAGGAAAAATATTTGCCAGTTTTTGGCCTGCTATTCGTATTAGCTTAGGTTTGGTATTAATTGCTGTCAGCGTGATTCTAATTGGCGATATGTTTGGTCTTGTACCAAATGACTCTAAAATGAAGCTAGAAAGCCGTAAAACGCTAAGTGAATCATTTGCAATTCAGTTTTCTGCCTTAGCGGTAGATCGTGATATAAAAACTATTCGTACTGTTTTATCTGCCATCGTAAAACGAAATGATGACCTTCTATCAGCAGGTTTTCGTAGTTCTTCAGGTTCTCTGGTTTTTGAAATTGGTGATCATAACAAGCACTGGGGAGAATATAATAGTGAAGAGTCTACAACATCGCACGTTGTAGTTCCCATATCTCAAAAAAATAGTTTATGGGGCTCAATCGAACTGCGATTCGAACCCCTCCCTTTTGAAACAGTCCTGGGGCATTTAAATTCATCCATCTACAAATTATTATTCTTCGTTTTTATTTTTGGCTTTTTAGGGTTTCTATTTTTCATTCTAAGGACATTACGGCAATTAGACCCATCCGCCGTAATTCCTGAACGGGTAAACGCTGCTTTTGACACCCTTGCGGAAGGTGTCCTTATTCTTGATGAAAAAGAAAATATAGTTTTGGCAAATTCATCATTTGCAGAAACATTGGGTCGAACACCTGCTTCAATGCTGGGACTCAAACCATCCCGTTTCGATTGGCAATTCAGAACCAGAGACAAACAGGATTTACCGTATCCATGGACTTTGGCATTAGAAAGCCAAGAAACTGTTATGGCCGAAACCTTGTTACTGGCTACGCCATTCAACCAAACACGTTCATTACTTGTAAACTGCGCCCCCATTATCGATAACCAAGGTTTCCCCAAAGGAGTCATTGCTACCTTTGATGATGTAACGGAATTACAGGAAAAGCACGTACGCTTACAAGAAACAGTATCCGAACTGGAAACCTCCCGACAGGAAATTGAACAGCAGAATAAAGAACTAGAATTCCTTGCTACCCGGGACCCATTAACTGGCTGTTTAAACAGACGTTCATTTAATGACTTATGCCAGAAAGCCTTTGATCACGCCAAGCGAAATCAAAAAGAATTATCATGTATGATGGTTGATATTGATCATTTCAAATTGGTAAATGACAATTATGGCCATGGCGTAGGTGACGAGGTGATTAAATTGATCGCCGATGTATTACATGCCAGCACCCGCGAGGAAGATATAGTCGGGCGCTACGGAGGGGAAGAATTTTGCATCATCACCCCCAACCTGTCAGCAGAAGAAGCCATTCTAGTTGCAGAACGAATTCGCCTAAAACTCAAAGAAAACTCAAGAAAAGCATTTGAAACCGGGCCACATATTACGGGTAGTTTGGGTGTGTCCAGTATTAAAGACCATGCACCAGACCCTAGTGAATTAATCAACCAGGCAGATAAAGCCTTATATATTGCTAAAACGAGCGGAAGAAACCGGGTTGTTAGGTGGTTATTAGAGCATGAAAACCCAGAACCCGAAACAACAAACAATGAAAATCAAGCACCATTAAAAGAAAATGAAAACCTTGGCAATGACAAAAAAGAGGTTACCCGGCTAAAGATTCAGGTAAAACAACTAGAAAGTCATGTCTCACGCATTTCAGAAAAATTACATCACGAGCAAAACTACGACCCATTAACTAATCTGCCAAATCAAACTTTATTTTTTGACCATATCAATAATGCTTTAAACAGATGTGTCAGAGAAAAAAAATGGCTTGCAATATTAATGATTGATACCCAATTATTTAATCAAGTTAATGATACATATGGCCGTTCTATAGGAGATCAATTATTGAAAAAAATAGCTGTCCGTTTAACGAGTACGCTCCGAAAAGCTGATGGCATTACTTTATTTTATTCTGAAGAAAAAGCCGGCCAAGCTGTCTCGCGTTTGGGTGCGGACGAGTTCGGTATACTAATTTCAGACTTTAAAGAAATCGAAGCAGTTACCTGGATTGTTAAGCGTATATTCGATAGTTTAAAGCATTCTTTCACCATAGAAAAAAATGAAATTCAAGTAAATTTTAATATAGGCATAAGTCTTTTTCCAGAGGATGCGGATACCCCAGAGCAATTACTGAGTCATTCAGCGACAGCTAATCAATCAGCAAAAAAATCACCTGGAAAAAATAATTTTCAATTTTATGACACTCAAATGCATGCCCAATCCATCAAGCAACTCCAAGTGGAAAAAGATTTGCGCCGAGCAATAAAAAACCAAGAATTTGAGCTTTATTACCAACCTAAATTGAATTCATCTAGCGGAATCATCCAAGGCGTAGAAGCTTTAATTCGCTGGAATCACCCAGAAAGAGGCACATTGACCCCGTATGAATTTATAGAAATAGCCGAAAAGCGTGGGCTTATTTCTGAAATTGGTGACTGGGTGTTAAAACAGGCTTGTTCTCAGGCTAAAACCTGGCTAAAAGCAGGCATTCAACCCGTAAAAATCGCAGTTAACTTGTCATCAGTCCAACTTCTAGAAAAAACTTTTGCCAACAGTGTACTGAATATTTTGGAAGAAGCTGAGTTACATCCACAGCATCTCGAATTAGAAGTAACCGAAACGGTATTGATGGAAAATATTGAAACAGCGGTAAATACATTAAACAGATTACATTGCCGAGGCATCAGCATCTCAATTGATGACTTTGGAACAGGCTACTCTTCCCTAAGTTATTTAAAGAATTTGCCCATTAATATATTGAAAATTGACCGCTCCTTTATTACCGATCTATTAACTGATGAGTACGATAAAAATATTGTCAGTACTGTGATATCTATGGCTCACGGAATGAATCTGCAAGTGGTTGCAGAAGGTGTGGAAACCCAGGAACAATTTGATTTACTAAAAGAAATGTCTTGTGATGAAATCCAAGGCTATTTGTTAAGTAAGCCCATTGATGCCATGCAGATTACCGCTCTATTACAAACGGGAATACGGCATTTGAAAACAGTTGAATCCTTCCAACCTGAAATCAGTTGATTTTTAATGCAAATGAAATCTGTTAGTCGGGTGTCGATATTCACACTTCGTCCATTTATTCCACATGCAGAAAATAAATTGTGGACAGTGCTGGCGTTTGTCTTCCTATACTTGAGCTTAGTGATCCCAGGGCCTTTGGACTTCAGTGGAAATGTTTTCATCAATTACCCTTGTATGTTCTGTGTGGAAACGGAGGAGTATCTCCAGTTCATTCGAATAAATCATTTTATGAGAGGTTTTTTTTCTTTGTCTGTTGCTTTAATAATATATGCCCAGTGGGCTCGTATAATTGCAGTTATGGTCATTGTTGCAATTTTATATTCCCCTCTTAATGATCTATACGTGTATATCCTAACAGGTGAATATCACGGAGTTTATCTCATCTTTCCTTTCATTTTTAACGTATTTTCAGAGCCATCTAATACATGGTGGTTCTACAGTAACGATAAAATGTTCCAGATGTTAACCGGAACAACTACGGCTTTAATTAGCTATGCATTGGTACATAAATATAGTAACAATAATCCTACGAATCGTAGTGCCATTATTTGCTCTTTTTATTGTTGGATTTAGTGGAATTTACATATACATATATGAGCAATCATTTCGAATGATAACTACTAGTACTGGTATATTATTTTCATTAGGAGTAATACTTGGTCTTAGATATTTGTAACTACTCAGCGTAGTCCTCAGCGAAATAAAGTCACAAAGCGAATTCAGGCAATTCCCCCTCAAATACAAGCGTCATTGCCTGAGTCGCACTCA
>VAPK010559587.1_pt1 | contig 11486 bp, 8 predicted proteins | sample 3395031 | NCBI WGS metagenome assembly VAPK01 (sample SAMN08290443, study PRJNA428436) | hydrothermal vent metagenome | isolation source: Deep-sea hydrothermal vent chimney 1 | place: Pacific Ocean: Juan De Fuca Ridge
GCGACTAGATCAAAATGCTTGATCATGCGCCTCAGCCGCGGGCGAGATACACCTAAAATGTCACACGCGTGACCTCTATGCCAGTTACATGTTTCTAATACTCGGGTTACATGTGCTTTTTCCATGTCTTCCAGTGACCATTGCGATAAAGGCCGTTCTATTACGTCAGGCTCCCGATTTTGTAAGTCGCAAATATCAGCTACCAGATCGAGTGTGATAATGTTGCTCGGGCAAAGTGCGACTGCTTTTGCTAACACATTCTCCAATTCACGGATATTGCCCGGCCAATCATACTTTTTCATACAGTTAATGACGTCCATGGAAACCTTGGTGACGGAGCGGTGCATTTGCTGGTTAATGCGTGCGAGCAAGGTTTGAACCAGATCGACGATGTCATCTCTACGTTCGCGTAGTGGTGGAATATGGATATTCACCACGCGTAATCGATAAAACAGGTCTTCGCGAAAGCGGTTTTCTTTTACGCATTCGGCCAGATCGACATTGGTTGCGGTAATGATCCGTGCATTAGTGTGTAGCGGTTCTTTTGCACCCAACGGCGTAAACTCTTTTTCTTGTATAACGCGCAGTAGTTTGGCTTGCATGGTTGCGGAAAGCTCACCAATTTCATCGAGGAAAATAGTGCCATTATTGGCCAGCGTAAACTTGCCCGGTTGTTTGTTTACTGCGCCTGTAAAAGCCCCCTTTTCATGGCCGAACATGTCAGATTCCAGTAAGGTCTCGACCAATGCAGCGCAGTTCACCGCAACAAAAGGTCCATCCGGATTTTCTCCTGCCAGATGGATGGCGCGTGCAACGAGTTCCTTTCCGGTTCCACTTTCACCTGTAATCAGCACAGTGACCGGGATGGTTGCAACAAGACCAATCGTCTTGAACACTTCTTTCATCGCACGGCTTCGGCCCACCATGGTATTGTAGGCAGTGATGCTAGCGTCGACCCCGGCTTGAACAATGTTTTTTCGAACCGGTGAAAGCAGGCGGGCGACTACATTATCCAGCTCGTCGATATTAATTGGTTTGTGGATATAATCATCGGCACCACGTTGCATCGCCTGGATGGTGGTTTCCATATCATGAAACGCCGTGATCATGATGACGTGAATATTCGGGAACCGCTGTTTGAGTTCTGGCAGCCCCACAAGACCTGATTTTCCGGGCATGCGGATATCCAGAATGACCAGGCTAGGTAGTTTCTCAAGTGCCAGCGTCATACCTTCATCAACGCTGTGCGCGATTTTTACGGTGTATCCCTGGCTTCTCAAATGTAATTGTAAGGTCCGGCAGTTAGCTACATCATCATCGACAATCAGGATATTATTATTCCTGTCCATTTTTTGCTTAGTGGCGTGTGTTGACTGTGCTTCCATTGCCGATTTAAAAGTCGAATTTAAAGTTGATTTCATGCTTGTGTTGGTCCTGTCGGCAAAATAACAATTGCACAGGTTCCCCCATTATCGGAATGCTCTAGATTAATCGTTCCATGGTGTTGGTTTATGATTCGTTTAACTATAGGTAATCCTAGTCCTGTACCTTTTGCACGTGTTGTAAAAAATGGCTCAAACAGTTTATCGGAAAGTCTATTATCAAAACCTATCCCGTTATCGTGAATTTCAATTCTGATTTTAGGTGCATGTTTATTTAGTTCTAGTTGGGCTCTTATAGTCACTGCCGGGGATTTGCCAGTCGTTTCACCTGACTCCAGGGCGTTCATGATGAGGTTGCTAAATACCTGTCTCAACTTTGTTGGGTCTCCGTGTACGGTAGGTAATTGGTGTTGATATTCCGTAGTTACATTGGCGTGGTATTCCTGAATAGCTTTTTGTGTTGTTGACACGGCGGTGTCGAGTAATTTATTTATACTGAGCCATTCTGGATGGAGTGCATCTGGTCGCGAAAATGCCAGTAAATCGGAGAGTATCTGTTCCATGTAATGGACCTGGTCAAGTGAGATTTGCTGTAATTCTTCAGCTTCGTTATCTCCTTTTTCTGTCGCGCGTTTGCCCAGAATCTGTAAAGTCATTTTGACGCTGGACAGTGGATTGCGTAGGTCGTGGGCGATCATGCTTGCCATACGGCCCATCGCAGCCAGTGTTTTGGCTTGATTCAGTTCCTGTTTACGTTCTTTTACTTCCTGTTTTAAGCGACGTCGTTCACTGACATCCTCTTTTACAGCAAGAAAATGAGTGATCTTATTTTGGCTATCACGTATTGAAGAAATGGCCGTATAATCCCAATATAATTCACCATTTTTTTTCCGATTATGAAAAATACCACGCCACTCATTACCGCTGGAGATGGTTTCCCAAAGTTTGTTATAGGTAGTCGAATTTGTTTCGCCTGATTTTAGCAGTCGTGGATTTTGTCCAATGGCTTCTTTAGAAGTGTAACCGGTGACCTCGGTGAACTTCGGGTTAACGTATTCGATTATTCCCCTGGCGCTGGTAATAATGACTGGGTTAGGGCTTTGTTCGACTGCGCGCGATAACTTTCGCAACTGTTCTTCTGTCTTTCGTTGTTCTGTCACATCTTCACCGATACAGGTAAGTGCTGTTACCTTGCCAGCATGGTCACGCATTAGTGTGTTGTTCCAGGATACCAGTCGCGAATCATTGCTACTTGTTTTAATCGGTGTTTCCAATAAGGTGGGAGCGGGTTCGCCAGAAAATATTTTTGAAAATATTTCTCTGGCTTGAACTTGGCCATTTTGATGAACAAATGTATCGAACCAGTCTTTACCAATTACCTCGTCGTGAAATCTTCCGGTTAATGCCAGAAAAAAATCGTTACAGAATATGACCTTTCCTTTTTTATTTAATGTCACTGCTGCCAGTTGTATTGTTTCTAAAGTGCGACGAAATTGTTGTTCATATTCGTTTTGCTTTCTGACCAGGTAATTTTTTGCGCTGGTGTGAGCGATAAAGCCAGCGCTTACCAGGTTTAGAACAAAAATAGCGGAATAAAATAAAAGAAATTGGTTTTGAAATTCGTATGAAGCCTTATTCAACATCGGTGTAGGAATGTGTGAAATAATTTTCAAAAAACCGGGGCGACCCGCAAAAGGGCCTTCAACGCCAATAGGTAATTTATTTGTTTCAATGCGTGCATAAAGCTCCATGATCGGTATCATCGGGTAAACAGTTGTGAAAGTAAATAATCCGTCTTTGTTATAAAATCGACCGGAATTCTGTGCGCGAGTTCGTTTCCAGGCAGCGGGAAAGGATGATGAAAAGGCGCGACGGTGGCCAAGGGAAAATCCCCATTCATCACTTTTAATGGGTGCGCTTAGCCAAAATCCATCGGCGTTGAGCAGATTGATATGTTTATTTGTTTCAAAAGTGCCCTGACGAAACCGTTCGATGAGTTTTTCGCCCATATAATTTAATAAAATAATGCCTCTTTTTATTCCCCGGCTATCATAGACAGGGGTGGCGAAACGTAGTACGGAACGAAATGGTTTATCGATTTGGCTATCTTCCATATTCAGATCAAACGCTGAAATGTAAATTCCACCCAAGTTTTGGGTCATCGCTTCCTGGAAATAATAACGCCCGGCTTTGTTTTGTAAATCAGGAGCGCCGACAATGGCGGTATTGCCGCGGTCGTAATTCACGCGTACGACTTCCATTCCGGTTGAATCAATTAATCGAATCTGGTCATAGATCGCTTTTTTTTCACTAAAATAAAGAAATTCCTGGGCCAGCATATGTTTAGCTTCTTCGTTATCAGGGTGGTCTAAAATAGCCCATAACTCATTGAGTTTCGACAGAAAGGTCAGGTCTGATATAATTGTACGAATTTCATTAGTAACCAGTTTTTGGCTGATATTGACTTTGTGTGCTTCATCCAGTTCGCGGTTTGTTTTTTCAGATTCCATATCCGTTAAATAATGAATGGTGGCCGTTCCGATCAGCAGGCTTGTCAGGGGTAGGAAAATAAGTAAAAAACGCTTCAGGGCAACGTGGGCGAAATCATTTTGTGCTGGTTTCTCTTTCATGATCGACATGCTTCCTGGATGTGATCCTGTGTACGAGTCAGGTAGTCAGAAACAGATTTACCTGGATATCCTTAACAGTACCACTACTGTTGTTTGTATGGAATGGAACGTCCTAGTAGTATTATTGGTTATGCCGTTATGTTGTATGATTGACATGGGGCTTTCCCTGATTTTCCGCTATCTACCAAAGGTGGCATAATACAAAGTTGTGCACTGTTATGCAGATTTTGGGTATAAGCGCTGACCCTGTTTAGTGATGGTATGTCCACGTGTCATTCATGTTTTCCGCGCTTCGCTTTTTTTGTATTATTTTTCAATTCCTGTTTCATACGTCCGAGTAATTCCTGTCCGAGTAGCTCGCCGGGGTTTTCACGCGCTTGTACGAATTGACGTATCGTGTTGAAGCGTTTTTCAGCCTCAATATTATCGCGTAAACGCGGTACCCGTGTACGCGCAATTTCAAAGGCATCAAAACTCAGTTCCTGCATGCCAAAGCCTTTCATGCGTTGCACTGCCCGCATCATGGCGCGATTACGAAAACGTGTCAGATCTTCACTGGTGATACGTTGCAGACCTTCGCGCCGGGCATTGAATTCGGTTGCTTTTTTAATACCGGCACGGTTAAATTCAGGAGCGGAAGCGACACGTGCATAAGCTTCTGGTGTCCATTCCACACCGCCCGTCAGAGGCAGTATCGCTTTTTCAATGTCCTCCAGACTCACAATTTCTGCACGACGTTTTTTTGTGAATCGTTCTGCATCGCTTTCCAATGCCGAAGCGATGAAAAGTCGGACTAACTGGCTTTTATCCTTGAGTATTTCCTGTAAAGCCTGGTCTGCTTCCGCTGCCCACGATAAAGTACGACCGGGTTCATCTTCGGCTTCAAGGCGATCGAGTAATTTAATATTAACTTCCAGTCGTCCTTCAGAACGGGCCAGATCTTCGGCCACTTGTTGTACACCTGGGCGTAAAAACGCGGGCATTGCCTGTAACCGTTCCCATGCTTGTTCGGTCCAGGGCAGTGTATTATTGTTTTTTTCGTTTGCTGAGGTCCCGGCTGGGCTTTGTGGTCGTGGCGGTCCCTTGTCGCCAAATTGACGCGCTGACAGGGTCGCCAGATGTTGCGTTGTGACCTGGGCAGATCCTTGTTCACCAGCATATTCTTCAGCGCGTTTTTTTACCATCTTGCGTAAAAATGCAGGGACACGAGTGAGTCGTTGTTGCGCTTCGGGTGTCCAGTTTATGGTCGGGGTTTGCGCGATAAGGGGCTGTATAATTTCACCATCGCCTGGTTGGTAATCGCACCACGGATCTGCATCCATGATGGTTTTACCGATGGCAAGTGGGCGTGCGCGACAGCCACCACATAATTTTGTGTATTCACAATTGCCGCATTTCCCCTTTAGCTGTGGGTCGCGCAGTTGTTGAAATGTGGATGAGTTTTTCCAAATTTCCCAGAAGGGTGTGTGCCGTACATTACCCTCAGTATCAGGTATATATGGACATGCTGTCACATCACCTTCGGGTGTAATGCGGCAATAATGGATGCCCGCAAGGCAACCACCACCTTCATAACCTTGAGCCCGTGTCAAAGTAGAAAGTGGGTTGTGTTGATAAGCGACGCGCTTGAAATGCGGGGCGCAACGTGCGCGAATAATGAGGTCTTGAGATTGTTCCTGTGCTTCAACCAGTTGTTGTAATACTTTTTCATAAGTTTGCGGAGTGATGTCTGACATGGACTCGCCACGTCCGGTACAAACCAGGAAGAATACATTGAGCACGCGTGCATCGACGCTACGTGCAAAATCAATCATTGCAGGTACTTCATGCGCGTTCGAGTTTGTGACTGAGAAATGGACCTGGAAGGGTAGCTCATGGCGTCGACAAGCTTCCATACCCGCCAGTGTTTTTTCCCAGGCACCTTGTTTTCCACGAAATTGGTCGTGCTGCGCCGCGTTAAGTGAATCCAGGCTGATGCCCGCCCCCATCGCACCGGCTGTTTTTAATGACACAACGCGTTTATCAGTAAGCATGCTGCCATTAGTACCAATAACCATGGATAAACCGCGCGTCGTGCCATGGGTGATCAGGGTTTCCAGGTCGGTGCGCAATAATGGTTCACCGCCTGTGAGCACAACCATCGTAGATGCAGTGTCCCCGTCAGTGTGTGCAATGTTATGGTTCGTCGCTTCATGGCCCGCAACTTCATCCAGCAGTCGACATACATCTTCAGTGCTCAGTTCGTTAGCGGTACCGTGTTTTAGGGTGTTTGCATCAAGATAACAATGGCTGCAGGCGAGATTACAGCGTTTAGTGAGGTTGATAGCGAGTAGAAATAAACCGTTCACGTTGAGCCGTCCTGATGCGCTTTTTTCTCGACACGCATACAGCGATTAGCGCGTACTGATATATCCTCAACGGTTAATAACAATGCGTTTGCTATCTCCGATGGGTTTTCAATCATAGCGGTATCCAATATTTGTGATTTCATACCTGATTGTTTTTGCAGAAGTTATACCAAACGCTTATTGTTCGCGGTATCGCCTTGTCTTATTGTATTTCAAGGAGTTTCTGATAACGTCATTGGGGAGAATCAGCGGGTAAATGAACGTCTTGTTTAAATTTTATCGATGATAGTGTCTTGCATTGAACGATTCGTTCAGTATGTCGGGTTGTTGATTTCAATTACCTGGAATATGCGGCGTTATTTTATAGTGAAAATCAGTGATTTCAGGAAAGTATTGCATGGAATGGGGTGACGTCGAGTTTTTATCTTATATCGTACTGTTTGATTTCGGTTAATACGCCGTGTAAGGGTATGTCCCATGCGTCTGTTTTTATTGAGTCTACCTGTTGAAATTCATAGGCTACACCGTAAATTTTGGGTTTTAGCCAGACCGCGCGTTTATCCAAAAATGCCAATGTTCTGTCATAGAACCCCCCGCCCATACCCAGGCGATTACCGGCCCTATCGAATGCAACCAGCGGGATTAAAATAAGATCCAGGTTATGTGCGCTGTGCGCTTTTCGTGGAGAAATAGCAGGTTCGGGAATGCCAAACCTGTTTTCTTTGAGTTGCATATCATTATGGTATTGAGTAAATAATAATTTTTTTCGGTTTAGTACTGGTAAAAAACATGTTTTATTCATTCCCCAGATGTGCTGGATAACAAATTGTAAATTCAATTCACCGTCATTTGGTAAATAGCAGCCGATTCTTTTGCTGGTCTTGAATAATGATGTTTGTAAAAAATGTTGAGTGAATTGCGTGGCAAGAAAATTACTCATGTTTTTGCTTAGATTTTGCCGCCTTTGCCGCATTTTTTTTCGCGTTTTGATTTTTGTCGCCATTTTGCTTAATTACCAACGTTGTTAAGTATTGATAAGGGGTTCCGTGGGTGCTGCTTATGAATGAAGAAGGAGGTCCAAGAAAGGTAATAATTATTGGTTTTTATTATTTGATCTTTTTATATTTGGTTCTAAAGGTAAAATAATTAATGAGTTAGCAAAAAAGGAGATAATAAAAGGGCGTCCCCGCATGTGCCGTGGTGGCGTCAACCCTTGAACCCTTATAGGCTCAGGTGGGAGCAAATGTCGGCACGTTAGGCTTTCTGCGCGAGCAGACATGCACACAGTACAAACTTAATGATCCCGGGGTCGCAGTTTATCGGCTCAAGAATATATCAGCCTACTCACAAACACCGCAGGTACGCATAGTAAAAAAACATTATAACTAATCTTGTTAACAATCTCTTGTAAATATTCTCTTGTAAATATTGTTTGCTGCTCGCCAAGCGTATCGGCAGCTAACACGGATACTTAATTACATTGTCGCAACTATTAGTTAGTAGTTAGTCGCAACTAAAAAAGCAGCAATTAAACGCCGACACGCAAAAGCAAAAAAATTTCTGTGCCGTTCATATGTAATATAATACTCAATAAATAAATGTCTACAAGTGATTTATTTTGCAAATTAAAGTGTAAATATAATGCAAATAATTATTTAGTATTTAGTATAAATTTATATGATAATAATTAGCGGCTTAGCTTAACTTGCTAGTGTTTTGATTAACGAAAAGTTCTGATCAACGAAAAAATGGGTAATAATACCCGGGCGGGAGGAAGGGGGCAGGGTGCAGGGTGCATTAGTCTACAATTCAAGCTGTTTGTTTTTGTATAACGCACTTTCTACCTTTTCTTGCAGGTTCTTAATGCGTAAATTAAATCCACTGCCATGTTGCTCTTTTTGGGAGGATGTTTCTATTAGTTCGTGTGCGATATTCAGTGCGGCGATCACCGCGATGCGGTCTGCACCAACCACTCTGCGGCTGTCGCGAATTTCTCGCATCTTTTTGTCTAGTAAGCGCGCTGATTTAACCAGGCCATCGCGCTCTTCATTGGGGCAGGACACACAAAATTCTTTATCCATAATGCGCACAGTCACAGGCACAGCATCATTATTCATTAATCGTTCTCCAATGATTTTAGCCGGTCAATCATTGCTTCAACACGCACCCTGGCCAATTCGGTTTTTTCTATTAAAGTTGCGCGTTCTGTGACCAGGCATGTTTGCCGCTCGCGTAACAAATGATTTTCGCCTTTGAGTTCATCACAGGTTCTTATTAGCTCATCAACTTGTTTCTCTAGTTTATTGAGGTCAGATTCGGTTTTACCACCTTTACTTTCATTTTCCATAATTGCAAATATAGAGCGGACCGCGGGCAGGGTCAACGGCTAGATCAAAAATTAGCTTGATGTTAGTGTGTTTCCATGAATAATTACACTATTTCGTATTTTTGGGTGGCTAAGTTAGTGCTAACGTGTTTTTTTATCAACTATTAATAACTATAGGTCAAGATGTAAGTGCAATATGATTACCCTAGTATGACAGAGGCGCTTTCCCGAATCGGGCCAGGTAATGATGCGTCTGAAAGCCACGGTGTGCTATGTGGATTACTGTGTACCAATGGTGAGGGCGCGGTAAAACTGTGGCTGCAGCATCTTATGTCTCAGGTGAATGAGGGCACTGGCATCTCATCTGGTGAGCTGAGTACATTATTAAACCCTATTATTCATGAGTCTCTGCGACAATTGGCCAGTGTAGAGTGTGATTTTCAGCCAATTTTACCGCAAGACCCGGCGAGTATCGCTGAACGAACTACCGCATTAGCACATTGGGCGCAAGGATTTCTCGTTGGCATGAGTTTTGGCGGGGTAAAGGATTTAAAGGAATTACCGGCTGATTCGATGGAGATTCTGCTGGATTTCACTAAAATTGCCCAAGCCGGAAAATACAATGTCGAAGGCACCGAAGAAGATGATGCTGCTTTTACCGAAATATCTGAATATTTACGTGCGGGCGTGTTGCTTGTCTATCAGGAGTTACGTTCACTTAAAAAGGCACCGCAAACGACTTCGCCAGACAAGTCCCGACTACATTGACTATCTGGCGTTTAGTCACCGCAATATTTAAACTGGTTTTTGCATGCGCTTGTTTTAATAGGCAAGTTATTAGACAAGGCTACCTACAATTGAAATATCAGCCAACTTTGGGGTTGGCCGCTTATTTTTCTGGCATACTGAAGGCATGGAAGAAAAAGAATTTACCCGTCGACGTAGGCGTTTAATGCAATTGATGGGCGCGGGCGATGTGGCCATCCTGCCGACTGCGTCGATTAAAATACGCAATCGGGATGCAGAGTACCCCTATCGTCCAGATAGTGATTTTTATTACCTGACTGGGTTTTCTGAACCGGAAGCGGTTGCCGTGCTTGCGCCTGGTCGTAAACACGGCGAATATATTCTGTTTTGCCGCGAAAAAGATCCAGAAATGGAAATCTGGCACGGCAGGCGTGCCGGATTGCAAGGGGCATGTGAAAGACACGGTGCAGAAGACGCATTTCCCATCGGCGATATTGATGACATTCTGCCGGGCTTACTGGAAAACTGTGGGCGTGTGTTTTATACCATGGGCAGCGATGCGCAATTCGATCAGAAAGTGATTGGTTGGGTAAATCAGTTGCGCATCAAGGCGCGCTCGGGCGTTCATACGCCGGGTGAATTTGTTGCATTGGACCATCTGCTTCATGATATGCGCTTGTACAAAAGTAGAGGCGAAATAAAAGCAATGCGCAAAGCAGCAAGAATATCTGTTGAAGCACATAAGCGCGCAATGCGTTTGTCTGAGCCGGGTCTGATGGAATACGAACTCGAAGCTGAATTATTACATGGTTTTAAGAAACACGGCTGTGCGCCTGCCTATACGTCTATTGTGGGTGGAGGCGCTAACGGCTGTGTGCTGCATTATGTTGAAAATAACGCCAAACTAAATAATAAAGAATTGGTGTTAATTGATGCGGGTGCCGAGTTTGATAGTTATGCCTCTGATATTACCTGTACTTTTCCAATAAACGGGCGTTTTACTGCTGTGCAAAAAGCATTGTATGAATTGGTGTTGGCTGCGCAACAAGCGGCGATTAAAAAAGTTGCACCGGGTAATCACTGGAATGACCCGCATATCGCCGCAATTAAAATACTTACCAAAGGACTGGTAAAATTGGGTATCCTAAAAGGCCAACCTGCCAAATTGATTAAGGACGAGGCGTATCGTCGCTTTTATATGCACCGCACTGGTCATTGGTTAGGTATGGACGTGCACGATGTGGGTGATTATAAGGTTATGGATCAATGGCGTGTGCTAGAGCCAGGTATGGTAATGACAGTTGAGCCAGGTATCTATATTCCTGCGGGAACTAAAGGCGTAGCAAAAAAATGGTGGGATATCGGTATACGGTTGGAAGATGATGTATTGGTCACCCGGGATGGTCACGATGTATTAACTAAACGTTTGCCCAGGACCGTTGAGGAAATAGAATCGTTTATGGCGAATAATAAGTTGGCGAATAGTAAGTTCTGATATCTGCTATGCAACAAACTATGCAACAAACTACGCAACAGACAGCGCATCAAAAAGTTGATTATGATGTATTAGTTATCGGCGGTGGTCTGATTGGTGCCAGCTTTGCATGCGCGATGGCAGGGCAGAATCTGCGTATCGGTGTGATTGAAGCCATACCTTTTAGATCCGCTTCACAACCCAGCTTTGATGATCGCTCGATTGCGCTTTCGCTGGGTTCCAAACAGATTTTCGATACAATCAATATTTGGTCATCGATAAAAAACGTAGCGACACCTATTAACAAAATTCACATCTCTGATCGCGGGCATTTTGGCGTTACCCGGTTGGATCGTGCGGAACAGGGTGTAGAAGCGTTGGGTTATGTCGCGATGAGTCGCGATATGGGCCGTGTTCTGGGGGAATTCATATCACATAGTTCGAATATTGAATTGATCTGCCCCGCAAGTGTCGTTGCTATCAGTTTGCCAACACCCCAACAAAGCGGTGAGATGGCACAAGTGACAGTCGATATTCACAGCTGTACGAATAAAAACAGCACTAAGCAAAACAGTACTA
>VAPK010594362.1_pt1 | contig 11485 bp, 10 predicted proteins | sample 3395031 | NCBI WGS metagenome assembly VAPK01 (sample SAMN08290443, study PRJNA428436) | hydrothermal vent metagenome | isolation source: Deep-sea hydrothermal vent chimney 1 | place: Pacific Ocean: Juan De Fuca Ridge
AACGGAGATGTAGCGAGCTACATCGAGCACCAAAATTCGAGCAAGTGCTTGAATGGTTGGCAATTGGAATGCGTAATAGATTATTCATGAATTATTCAGGTTAAATCAAGATGAAAATTATTTTGAATTTAGTCTTATACAAGTAGCTTTGCAGCCTAATAAATACCAATAGTGATTAAGCCAAGTATTAAGAATGAGACTGCCCGATTGCGCAAAGTAGTGTTAGGGTTGGCAAACGATTTTGGAGGCGTACCAGCTCTTGCCAAAGTAAACGACCCTAAATCGAAAGAGCATATCTTAAATGGCAGTTTTCCTGCTCAGGAAGCTGTGTTAAATCAGATGAGTAGCCTTAAAAAGGCCATTCAAAAATATGATGTGGAAATCCTGGAGCCTGATAATATCAAAGGCTTAAACCAAATTTTTGCACGTGATATTGGGTTTGTATTAGATGAAATTTTTGTGGTGCCTAATATTACTTTGGGTAGAAGAAAAGAGGTAGATGCCCTTGCTCCTATTATTGCGCAAATTCCTGCTGAAAATATTTTAAGAGTGCCCGAAGAAATTCGATTTGAAGGAGGAGATGTTATACCTTGGAACGAGGCTCTATTTGTTGGATACTCCAAACAACCCGATTTTAATAAATATGTTGTTAGCAGAACCAATGAAGCGGGTATTGAGTTTTTGAAAGAAAATTTTACCAACTGTAAGGTTATAGCAGTGGAGCTTAAAAAATCAGATGACGATCCAAGACAGAATGCGCTGCATTTAGATTGCATTTTTCAGCCTATTGGTACTGATAAAGCCATCGTATTTAAAGAAGGGTTTAAATACGAATCTGACTATCAAAAGATTGAAGATTATTTTGGTACTAAAAACTTGATTCAAATTACCCGTGACGAAATGTATGAGATGAACTCGAATATATTTTCAATTAGTCCAACCGTTATTATTTCAGAAAAATCATTTACCCGACTTAATAAAAAATTGAGAGAGTTTGGCTTTACCGTTGAAGAAGTAGAATATGATGAAATTGCTAAAATGGAAGGCCTTTTTCGATGCTCAACACTACCTTTGGTAAGAGAGTAAAAGAAGTTTAAAGTTAAGAGTTCGAAGTTTCGAGTGGAATGTTATCTTGAGTCTGAAGTCTATTAATCTAACATCTTAACAACAATGGCAAAGCAAATTACTAATAACATCTTAATGATTCGCCCGATTGCTTTTCGTATGAATGAGCAGACTGCGGTTAATAATTATTACCAACAAGTGCTGGATGGGCTCGATGTCAGCCAAATTCAGGAGAATGCCCTCAAAGAGTTTGATGATTATGTAGGTAAACTAAAAGCTATTGGAGTTAATGTAACTGTAATTGAAGACACTATTGAGCCATCAACACCTGATTCTATTTTTCCTAATAACTGGGTGTCGTTTCATGCAGATGGCACCGTAGGTTTATACCCCATGTTTGCCGAAAATAGGCGATTCGAGCGCAGGAGGGATGTTTTAGATGCGCTGGTTGCTCAAGGCTTTACGATTAAAAATACTATTGATTTAAGCCGGTGCGAGAGTCAAGGAAAAAATTTGGAGGGCACGGGCAGCCTTATTTTAGATCGTGAAAATAAACTAGCCTATGCGGCCATATCGGAGCGCACACACCCCGAAATACTAGCTATTTTTTGCGAACAATTTGGCTACAAAGCGGTTTCGTTCCGTTCAAACCAAACGGTAAATGGGGTGCGTTTACCCATTTACCATACCAATGTAATGATGTGCGTGGCCGATAAGTTTGCTGTTATTTGTGCCGATAGTATTGATGCCGAACCTGAACGAAAAAATACGATAAATGTTCTAAAGACCTCAGGAAAGGAGGTGGTTGAAATTACCGAAGACCAAGTCAATAGGTTTGCCGGCAATATGCTGCAAGTGCTAGGGGTAGATAACCAACCTTACCTTATTATGTCAACAGCAGCCTATACCAGTCTTACGCCTGAGCAAATTAAGCAAATTGAACGCCATTGCCCCATTGTGCATAGCTCGTTGGATACCATTGAAGCACTGGGTGGTGGCAGTGCTCGTTGTATGATGGCCGAAGTGTTTTTGCCTAAGGAGTAAAAAGTCATGCTGAACTTGTTTCACATCTATTTCTAATAACCTATCATCTAGGTAAGTGTCATAATCATCGTCATTATCGAGCGCCTGCCTCCCGAAGTTGTACGTAGGGCAGGTAAGACTCGGTAATCTCTGGGCTCTTCCGAGCACACTATTTGAGGATTATCACCTTGGTTGGTTAACCAAGAAAGATTGTCCCGTTTAACGGGACAATGACGAGCTAAGTTAAAGGGTACAATCACATCCTTATCCCGAACTCAGGTTATTAAATGGACTGAGCATTCTCATTCACAGGATTTTGCAAAATCATCAGGGTTAATATTAACACCTTGCCGTTGTGCAAACCGTAAATATTCGCACGCCACATCTTTGTGTCCAAGTGCCAAATATGATCTACCTAACTGAAATAGAATTTTTCCATTATAAGGGTCGTCTTTTAAAATAAGAAGAAAATCTTCAATGGCTTCTGAGTGCTTACCCAGAAGTTGGTAACATAGCCCACGATGGTAATAATCAGACTCATTATTGGCTTTATCAATTAACAGATAGGAATATATTTTTTCAGCTTCGCTATATTTTGTTAACTTGTTTAAATAAATTGCTCCTAATTGATGATAAATTGTGTCTTTATTAAATTTATAATTAAGGCTATTTAAATAAGCTTTTTCAGCTTCATTATATTGTTCGGTATTGGCATAGCCTATTCCTTTTAAATAATACAGTTTGGCCGATTGTGCTGAATCAGGCTCGTATTTAAATCCAACTTCGCTGTTATCAATCATCGACTGGTAGGCACCCTCTTTCTGGTTGATTTGCGCAATTTTTATGGATGCCTCTACACTTTTGCTTCCATAGTCGCGCACCGCTAGTTGATACAAGGCAAAGGCCTCATAAAAATTTTGATTAGCCTCAGCTAAAACGGCTTTATCATAATAATAGCCGGAGGCATAATAGTGCATAGCTCTAATGCCTATCCAAATTAACAAAATGGTAAATATAACAGCCCCCCAACCTTGCAGTTTTGTTTTTGTTGAGTATGTATAGGTTGTGTCCGAAGCCCTGCCTTGATAACGGTAGCGGTGAGGAGGAGGCCTTCGTCTAGGTCGAGCAGGAGGATTGTAAGAAGTTGCAGTAGGAGTGTTATAATTTCCTAATAAACGTTGATCGTAAATGGCTTTTTTTTTAGGATCAGAAAGCGTTTCGTAGGCCATGTTTATGGCCTTTATCAGGTCATCGTTTCCAGAAGTATTAACATCAGGGTGGTGTTTTTGAACCAGTTTTCGATAAGCTACTTTAATATCTCGCTGAGTAGCACTGGTAGATAAATTAAGGATATTGTAATAGGTGGAGGCCATTTACTTAACTCTATATTTTTTGCCCGGTAAAGCAACAACGATGTTTTTAAATTCAAGGTTTAACAAGATGGAGGCGAGCTTCCCAATCTGAATTTGAGATTTCCAACTTATCTCATCAATATGTAATTCTGAACCTTTTAATAATTGAAGAATTGCCCATTCTTCCGGGCTATAATCTTTTTCGTTTAACTCCAAGCCCTTTTTAGGAGATGCTTCATTAGTTGTTTCCCAACCTAAATAAAAGGCAATGTCTTTTCCGGAGCTTACCAACTGAGCAATATTGTTTTTTATAATATTATTGCAACCCACAGTATTTTCGTTTTTGAGGTTGCCAGGTATAGCAAAAACTTCCCGATCGTAGTCTCTTGCTAAGTAAGCCGTAATTAAAGCACCACCTTTTTTACCTGCTTCTACCACTAACGTTGCTTCAGAGAGCCCTGCTATAATTCTATTTCGAGCAGGAAATTTCGAAGGGTCCGTTTTTGTATTGGGGGCATATTCAGTTAGGAGGCCTCCATTTAATAACATTTTGTCTGCTATTTTAGTATGTATGGCAGGATATACCGTTTCAATACCTGTGGCCATAATACCATAGGTAGCTAAATTATTAGCCAGAGCTTCTTTATGTGCTTCAATATCAATACCATAAGCTAACCCTGAAATAATAATGGGATTGTAGGGGGCAAGGTCTTGAATAATGGAAGCTACATTTTGCTTACCTTCTTTACTGGCATTTCTGGTGCCTACAATGGAAATACACCTTCTTTTTTCAGGCAAAATGTTTCCTTTTAAATAAATTAATGAAGGCCCATCTGCCAACTGTTTTAAATAGGTAGGATAGTTTTTATCAGTATAAAATAATAGTTTAATGTTATTCTTTTGGCAATAGTGCAGAGCCTTCTCTGCTTTTAAAAAGGCTTTTTTATTATCTAAAATACTTTTAGAGGCATGGCTGCCAATACCAGGAATCTTCTCAAGTTTTCCTTTTGGTGTAGTAAAAATACTTTCGGGAGATCCGCAATAACTGATGAGTGACTTTAGCGATATGTCGCCAATGCGAGGCAAAAAAGTGAGTGCAAGCTGGGTAAGCTTTTGGTCGGCCATGTTACATTTGACCTTTCAGCTCTAAAAGAAACTTCTTTACATTTTTTAGAGATTCAATCGTATCTAATTTGTTTTGCAATTCTTCAGGATTTTTCTTGAGCATTTCTTTGGCTCCATTCAACGTAAACCCTCTGTCTTTAACTAAGTGATAGATTAGCTTAATTTTTTCAATATCGTTATTAGTGTATTGTCTATTGCCTTTTTTGTTCTTTTTTGGGTGCAAAATAGAGAACTCACTTTCCCAAAATCGAATAAGAGAAGTCGCTACTTCAAAGCGCTCCGCTACCTCACCAATGGTGAAGTAAATTTTCTCTATTTCTTTTTCTACGTAAGGCATTTTCTCTAATTATTTGTGAAGATAAAAAATATTCCCTGATTCATCAATAGAAATTTCACTTTCAGGTAAATCTTCTTCACTTAATTTTTTAATTACCTTAATTACTTTATTAGTTGGGTCGGGTGTGGGTACTCCTCTGCCAATTTGTTTGGCGGCAATTAGTTTACCATGTATAAATTCGCCTTGGGCATTAATGTTTATCCTAATAATTGGAGTTAAACCCTTACTACCTCTTAAACTAAAACGGCCATAGGTGCAAAAGTTGCCTAAACTGTAGGCAATAAAACGCTTTTTGTATACTTCAATTGCTCTGGGCACATGTGGACCATGGCCTAAAATTACATCTGCACCGGCATCAATCATAGCATGGGCAAACTGGTGAACATTGCCACGGTTCTCACCATAGAAATATTCTCTTTTTTTAGTTACATGGGAGTGTTCACTACCTTCGGCTCCTCCATGAAATGAAACAATAACAATGTCTGTTAAAGAATCTAAATATTGAATGGTACGCTTAGCAGAATCCAAATTATTAATGCTTGGAGTGCCTCTATTGGGTGCAAATGCAGCAAACCCATATACCATTCCATCCATCTTAAATATAGTGTAGGCTTGGTTAGCATTGCCTGCATAATTTATTTGTAGGCTGTCTAACATTTTGCTTGTGTTATTTCTACCAGCAGTGCCAAAATCGCCTGCATGATTATTAGCTACACTCATTACATTAAAGCCTGCCTCTTTAATTCTTGCCAACATATACTCTGGGCTACGAAAGATGTAGCAGGTTTTAGGATTTTTGCAATTTTTATGAATGCCTCCTTTATTTAAGATAACACCTTCGAGGTTACCAAAAAGAATATCTCCACCTGCCAAAAGGCTATCTACTTGAGCTAATTGATTTTTACCTTCGTTGGCTGGCAAATAGCTATCGTTAGGGTAATTAGTGCCAAGCATCATATCGCCAACGGCAGTTATAATAATGGTATCTTTTAATAGTCTATGGGCGAAAATGTCAACGGAGTCCTGTACTTCAATAATTATCGTATCTGCTTTTGGTAGCTCTACTTGCACCGTATCCGCAGGAGTTGTGGTTGAGGGTGTTTTAGCTATTTTTTGTGTTTTACACGAAAAAATAAAAACCGTGGCAATTAGTAAAAGAAATTTTGCAATCCGCATAGAAAATATATTTTGGCAAAAATGTAATAATCTATAAATCTTCCTAAGTATAGGTGTAATTATTTTTGTTATTGGGTCGATTTGGTATCTTAGATGTTTTAGACTTTAATTCAATTTTTGTGATTAAAAATCCAGTATTCTTTTTTTGTTTACTTGCGGTTAGTTCCGTTACCTTTTCTCAAAATATAGATTCGTTAAAACTAGAGTTTAATAACGCACTTACCGATTCTTTAAAGGGTTCTCTGTTATATACTATTGGGTCTGCTCATTCAGATAACGATTCTGCCATCAGTTATTTTAACAAAGCTCTGGTATATGAAGTAAGCCTTAAAAATGAGTTTCAAGTGGCAAGCATTACGTATGCAATAGGTCTTAAAAAATACAAACAAAATCAACTGGATAGTGCTATTCACTATTGGGAGATTGCGGCCAATAACTTTGCAAACTCTTATACCGATGACAATGTTAAAGAGCTTGATGACCTGTTGGCTAATTGTTATTATAGCATTGGGCTAGGTTATTATTATAGTCGTAATTATTCCAAGTCTGTGAGCAGTATTCAGTCATCTTTAAAACTGAGATTAACTTATGATGACGCTAACTCTATTATTAGATGTTATAATATTTTAGGAATTATTCATTTAGGTCAAGAAGAGTATGATGAGGCGGAAGAGTACTTGAATAAAGGGCTCAATTTGGCAATTGAAAAAGGCGACACCAGTTCTATGGTAAACATGTATGTTAATCTGGCTTCTATTTATGTAGAAACAAAAAGATATACTAAGGCTCTAGGTTATAGTCAAATGGCTTATGAGCTAAACGGAGGGGTATCTAATAGTGCCAATACTCCTACAAAGATAAATATTGGGTATATTTATATGCACCTAAATCAACTAGATACAGCCAGAATTATTTTAAGAGAAGGAGTTAAGGTATTTGCTAAGTCGGGTGATGTACGTGGCAAGATAACTTCACTCAATTTACTCGGGGATTTATATGTTAAAACTGAGGAGTGGAATAATTTGATAGATGTTAGTACTAGATGTATGGTTCTTTATGACTCCTATAATGATGTTCAAGAACAAAAAAATACAGCTTATAATTTAAGTGTTGCCTATGATAATCTTGGGAATGAGCATTTGGCGTACAAAAATTTTAAACTTTACACGGCTTATAAAGATTCGTTGTTTAATCAAGAAAAAGCTAAAGAAATTGACAGGCTTGAGGCAAGATACGAATTTGAGAAAAAGGAAAAAGATATTGCTGTTTTAACAGAAGAGAACCTTTTGAAAGAAATTGAGTTGGCGGAAGATAGAAAAATCAGGTTAATCATATTTGGAGTGGTTGGATTTTTCACGTTTGTTTTTGCCATCTTATTTTTATTATACAAAAGAAATCAAGAGCAAAAGCGCCACAAATTGGCTCTTAAAAAGATGGAAATTGAACAGCGGATGTTACGCTCCCAAATGAATCCGCATTTCATTTTTAATGCGCTCAACTCTATTCAAAGTTATATTTCTACCAATAGCTCATATCAAGCTGAAGTATTTCTTTCTAAATTTTCTTTACTGGTACGAAACATTCTTGAAAACAGCACACAAGAATTTATTGAATTAGACAAAGAAATTGAAACGCTAACTCTTTACCTGGAGTTAGAAAAGTTAAGATTTGAAGGAAAGTTTACCTATCATATTCAGGTGGAGTTATCTGATTCCTCCATTAAAGTGCCTCCTATGTTGGTACAACCATTTGTTGAAAATGCCATAATACATGGTATGAAAGGTAAGGCTACCGGAGGCAAAATTGACATCTTTTTTAAAGATGCAGAAGATGAAATGATACGTTGTGAGGTTGTTGATAATGGGGTAGGTAGGTTATCTAATACGAACAAAACCAGTGGACACAAATCATTATCTACCACATTAACCAACGACAGGATTCAGTTCTTTAATCAAGGAAAAGGAGCCCATTTTAAAATTTCTATCATTGATTTACAAGATGAGGAAGGTAAGCCGCAAGGAACCAAAGTAGAATTACTAATCCCTGTAACATTTTAATATGAAACGAACCATAATTATTGACGATGAAGAGAAAAGCAGAGCTACACTAAGTTCTTTTATAATAAAGTACTGCCCTTTGTTGCAAATTGTAGATATGGCAGATGGTGTAGAAAACGGGGTTGCTTCTATAAAAAAAAATGCACCAGATGTGGTTTTCTTAGATATTGAAATGGACGATGGAACAGGGTTTGATGTAATTGAAGGAGTTAAGGGGCTCACATTCGATTTAATATTTGTTACTGCCTATAACCAATATGCACTAAAAGCATTTCGGTATAGTGCTATCGATTATTTGCTTAAACCGATAAACCCTGAAGAGCTTATTCAAGCGGTAAATAAACTAACCGATACTAATAGGCTTGAGCAAATTGAGCGAAAGTTAGAAACACTTTTGCTTAATCGATCGAGCCTAAAAAAAATCGCATTTCCATCGTTGCAAGGGTTAAGGTTGGAGGAACCTCAGAATATTGCTTATTGCGAGTCGGATAATTATTACACCAATGTGCACCTTAAAAGTGGCGAAAAATTTGTAATTTCTAAAACATTAAAGGAGTACGACCAAATGCTACAAGGCGATGGATTCTTTAGAACACATCAAAAGTATTTGGTTAATATTGCCTTTATAAGCAGTTATGCAAGATCTGACGGAGGCTATTTAACACTAGAAAACGGTGCAATTCTTCCGGTTTCCAGGCGAAAAAAGGACGAGTTATTAAAACTTATTTCTTAACCATCCAAATTCTTTTTTAATCTAACCGAATTCTGATTTTAGTAAACCAAATTCTTAATTAGTACGATTTAAAAATTTATTTATTTCTTGATTTGAGTAATAATCACTCAAACTATGGAAAAAATAATACTCTTTTTTGTTTTCATCGTCAGCTCCACATTGGGTTTAAATGCTCAATCTGTTGAGCAAAAAATCATTAACAGCTCAGGCAATCATTTTGCCAATAATAATCAGGTAACAGTTAGCATGGGCGAGCCTGTTATTGGTCATATTAAAACAGCTGGTAATCATGTGAGTGTTGGCTTTATCCAACCATTTTCATTAGAAGTAGAGCTCGTAAATGGGCTTGAAGATGATCTTTTAGCACAAGTGGAAATCTATCCAAACCCAACCACAAGCCATGTAAACCTAAAAGTATCCTCTTTAGGAGCCGTTGCTAACGAAATAAATGGAGTGGTGTATAACGAAACAGGAATAGTTGTTAAAGAATTTATACTAGAAACCCGAGGGCATATTCAGCAAGTTGATTTTTCTAATTTGCCAGGCGGTGTTTATATGCTAAAACTATCGAACAATTTAAGAAATAATGTGTACAGAATAATTAAGAAATAATGTGTACAGAATAATTAAACTTAACAATAATGAAAAAACTTTTACTATTAGGATTATATTGGTTAGTTACCGTTAGTGCTCTGGCGTTTAACACTCCTGAAAAAATTAATTATCAGGGAGTGGCCAGAAGTGCTGACGGTGCTTTACTCGTTAACCAACAATTGGGAATACAAATTCAAATCAGAACAGTCGATTCGAATGGCGATGTCGTTTATTCGGAAGTTCATACTGTCATTACCAATCAATATGGATTATTTAATCTTCAGATTGGTGATGGCAGTATTGAATCAGGCGTGTTTACTGATGTTGATTGGAGTGCAAGTACCTTTGTGGAGTTAAGTATTGACTTTGAGGGAGGCACTGATTATGTTTCAATGGGAACATCTCAATTAGTATCAGTGCCTTATGCACTGCATTCTAAAACAGCAGATAATGTATTTAGTGGCAATTTTAACGACCTAATAAATGCACCTGCAAATGTAAGTGATTTTGCTAATGATGCAGGCTACATAACCAGTGCGGACAATACCGATAGTGATGCCACCAACGAGATTCAGGATTTATCATTAATAGGATCCACATTAAAAATTACAAATAATGCAAGTGCTACAGAGATAAATTTAGCTCCGTTTTCAGGTACAAATACAGATGAACAAACACTAAGTTTAACAGGAACAAACTTATTTATTTCCAATGGAAATGCAGTTAGTTTAGCAAGTATTCAAGATGGCTATGAAGCCAATACAGATGCTCAAACTTTATCCGTAACAGGAACTGATTTATCTATTGCAGGAGGTAATACTGTAGATATTTCTACCGTGCAAGATGGTTTTGAAGCCAATACAGATAGTCAAACATTAAGTTTGTCTGGAGATAATTTATCAATTACAGGAGGTAACATGGTTACATTACCTAGTGGAGGTGCATTTTCAACAATAGCAAATGTAACCTCTAATACACAAGGAGCACAAAACACAGATAATTTTGTTTTTGGCTCTCCTCAACTAGATGATGATGGAGATGTAAATCATGATAGCCGCATTATTTTCAAAAAGAATAAAAGTGCATTTAGAGCTGGAAGAGTTACAGGAGATGAATGGGATGATATCAACATGGGAAACTGGTCTGCGGCATTTGGCTATAATAGTATAGCAAGCGGACATTATACGATAGCGGCAGGTGCATTAAGTATTGCAAGTGGAGATTATTCTACTGCATTGGGTAATACGACTGAAGCTGCAGGGTTTTCTTCTACTGCTATGGGGCGGCAAACAGTAGCAATTGGAAATTACTCTACTGCACTGGGATATACATCAATAGCTAATTCTTACAATTCGGTAGTAATAGGGCAGCATAATCTTCTTGAAGGAACATCCTCCTCTTGGGTATTATCAGAACCTTTATTTGTTGTAGGAAATGGAACTGCCTCTAATGCAAGAAACAACGCCATTACAGTCCTTAAAAATGGGAATATGGGTATTGGAGTAGCTGACCCAGACTCAGAATTAGAAATAGCTGGCCAAATAAAAATTACCGAAGGATCTCCTGGAAATGGCAAAGTATTAACCTCAGATGCCAATGGTTTAGCTAGCTGGGTTACACCTGCTGGAGGTGGTGGAACCGATGATCAAAAAATTGATGAATTATCATTAATGGGTTCTCATTTACAAATTTCGTTGGAGGGAGATGCAGAAGCCACCAAAGTGTTAGATTTATCAGGTTTAGCTGATGGTTACGAACCCAATACAGATAGCCAAATAGCAGATGTGTTTTCTTTAACAGGTTCTACATTAAACCTTTCTTTATCAGGTGACGGGCAAGCAACAAATACCGTTGATTTATCTTCTTTAGGTGGAGGTGGTGGAACCGATGATCAAAAAATTGATATTGCTATTTTAAACGGCACTAACTTAGAGTTATCATTAGAAGGTGATGGTGAAGCCACAAAAATAGTAAACCTTTCTTCCTTGCAAGATGGCTTTGAACCCAACACAGATACACAATT
>VAPK010020308.1_pt1 | contig 11484 bp, 12 predicted proteins | sample 3395031 | NCBI WGS metagenome assembly VAPK01 (sample SAMN08290443, study PRJNA428436) | hydrothermal vent metagenome | isolation source: Deep-sea hydrothermal vent chimney 1 | place: Pacific Ocean: Juan De Fuca Ridge
AAGAACAAGTACACGATGTAGTGATGGTCGGCGGTTCAACGAGAATGCCAACCGTGCGTGAAAAAGTAGCTGCATTTTTTGATAAGCCACCTCTGGTTGATATCGACCCAGATAAAGTAGTCGCTATTGGCGCGGCATTGCAAGCAGATGTTTTAGCAGGCAATAAGCCCGATGCTGAAATGCTCTTGCTGGATGTAATTCCGCTATCACTTGGGCTAGAAACCTACGGTGGATTGGTCGAAAAAGTGATTGCACGCAATACCACTATTCCAATTACACGCGCACAAGAATTCACTACCTTTAAAGATGATCAAACTGCTATGACGGTACATATTTTGCAAGGTGAGCGCGAAACAGTTGAAGAGAATCGTTCACTGGCTAAGTTTGCACTCAAAGGTATACCACCGATGGTTGCAGGTGCTGCGCGTATTAAAGTGACCTTTCAAGTCGATGCAGATGGTTTGCTTAATGTAGAAGCTGAAGAAGAAAAAACGGGCGCAAAATCAAATATAGAAGTGAAGCCATCTTACGGCTTAAGCGATAATGAAATCGAAGGTATGATTCGTGACTCGATGGATAACGCCCAAGCAGATATGGAAGCACGTCGTTTACGTGAGCAAAAAGTAGAAGCCGACAGAACTTTAGAAGCCTTAGATTCAGCGATGAAATCAGATGCAGATACGATGCTTAGTGATGATGAAATCAAAATATTGTTAGAAGCACGCGAGCAACTACAAAATATCAAAGATAGCAGCGAAGATTCTGCCGAGGTTAAATCGGCAATAAAAAACATGGAAAAAGTAGCTGAATTTTACGTTGCGCGCCGAATGGACGACAATGTAAAAACAGCCATGCAAGGTCAGAGTGTTTCTGATTTTGCTGACAATATTACTAAACGTTAATAAACAGTAAAACGAAATTAGAATGAAGAGATAAGAGCTATGCCACAAATAATATTCTTACCCCACGAAGAACTTTGCCCAGATGGTGCAGCGTTTGAAGTAGAAACAGGCACAACACTTTGTGATGCTGGTTTAGCCAATCATATAGATATTGAGCACGCTTGCGAAAAATCCTGCGCTTGTACAACCTGCCATATTTATGTGCGTGAAGGTTTTGACTCTTTAGAAGAGGCTACTGATCTTGAAGAAGATTATTTAGATAAGGCATGGGGCGTAGACCCAGACTCACGCCTAAGCTGTCAGGCAAAAGTAGGCACAGAAGACCTGGTACTAGAAATGCCAAAGTACACCATAAATATGGTATCCGAAAATCATTAATATCTTAAAATCTCGCACATACAGTTCCCTCTCCTAGGGGGAGAGGGAGCTAAGAAAAAAGGAACAAAAAAATGAAATACAAATGGACCGACACCCTAGACCTAGCTATTGAACTTGATGAGGTGCTTCCAACAGTAGACCCACGATACGTACGCTTCACTGATTTACATGCGTGGGTTTGCCAGCTTGAAAACTTTGACGATGATCCTGAAAAATCAAATGAAAAAATCCTAGAATCCATCCAAATGAATTGGATTGAAGAAAAAGACTAAGAAAAATGCCATAAAAGTTGGGCTAAAAAAGTGTTATATAAAATCAAATTACTATTGTTACGGTTGATAACGGTATCCATCGTCTTCTATGTACTATGGCTGGTAGTCAATAAAGTCTCTCCGACGATTAATCCACCTAAAACTAGCCAAGAATCTATCGAGCGTGATTACCGTGGCGCAATTCAGATTGATATGAAGCAAGAAACGTTTAAATAGCGGTAATAAATAACTACAAAACAGCAAAAAACAGGGGGGGTGTGCTTTTAAAATGACTAAAACATCAATATAAAGCTTCTAAAATGGCTTCAATCTCTGCATCTTGCCAATCTAAAGCTCCTTTTGATGCGTAGCGAAGCTTTCCTGTTTTATCGACGATGTAATTACTGGGATAAACATAGACTTTCCAGTCTTTCGTGGTGCTTGAATCTAAATCTTGCAGCAGCGGGAAGTTAATATTCATTGCGCCTGTGAATTTTTCGATAGTGGCTTTTTCTTCGCCTACATCCACGGCCAAAATTTCTAAATTATCTTTGTTTTTTTCTTTAAGTTTGACCAGTGAAGGTATCTCTTCGAGACAGGGGCGGCACCAGCTTGCCCAAAAGCTGACTAACACGGTTTTGCCTTTGTAATCGCTTAGATTGTGGGGCTTGCCATCCAAGTCTTTTAGTTTAAGAGTCGGTGTTTCTATCTCAACTTGTTGTAAGCGTTGTGAACTGCGTTTGCGAATGTTTTTCTCATATTTGGCTAGAGGCTTTAAGGAGGCAGGGTCAGAAAGTTTCAACATGGCAAGCGCATTGGCAATTTGATTAGGAAATATTTCACGTGCCTTTAGGTCTTCGTCTGTTAAATCACTTTTATCGCGCATGTGAAAACCACCGGATGTGTTGAGTAGACGATGTACAAATACGGGGCTTCCACCTTTTTCTAATTCACTGGCTAAAAGTGGTAAAGGGATATAACGCGGTGAACGTTCTGATTGAAAAATGTAAACGGGTAAATTGCTGTGTGAGGTGATGGCTTGGTATTCAATCGATTTTCCGATTTCTGGTGATTGCTTTTGTAAATAGGGTGAAATAAAGATGATGCCCGCGAAGGATTTTATATTCTGAGTTTGTAGGTGATGTACGCTATTTAACACCAAGCTGGCAGCGCGGCTGGTTGCGACAATATAAAGCTTATCGTCCGTTTTGTTATACAGCTTGGCGTAGTGGGCGATTAAATCTTCATAATCTTGCTGTGGGATTTTTTCTAAGGATGAACGTGTTGGCTCTATGAAATAGCTATCTAGCCAATCAGGTAATAGAATTTGAATGTCACTTTGCTTGCTTACCGCAAGTATTGTGTTTTGTAATTCACCACTTATTCCACGTTCTGCATGCATCCAGAGTATATGATTTTTGGCGGTGGATTTGCCGTATTCTTCGATGGTGATTTCTTGATCGGATGGCAGTGTTAAATTTTCAGCATAAGTTTGAAAGGATGATAAACAAACACTGATAGTGAAAAATAGGGAGAGATAGACTTTCATCATTAAACCAGTATATTTCGTACCAGCTGTACCCAATAACTCGCTCCTAGTGCAGATACATCATCATTAAAATCATACTGTGTATTATGCAGCATACAGTTGCTACCCGTTTGATTATCAGGCGCCTCTCCATTGCCAATCCAAATATAAGCACCTTCGCAGGCATTGAGTAAAAAGGAGAAATCTTCTGCGCCCATGCTCGGTGGCATATCACGTAAAACGTCATCATCGGCCACTAACTGCCTTGCAGCTTCAGTACATTTCTTCGCATGTTTGGGGGTGTTTATGGTGGCTGGGTAGCCTTCTTCAAACCAAAGTTTGCCTGTTGCGCCCATTGCCTTGCAGGTATTTTCGACCAGTATTTGCATGCGCTCTTTCACTTGCTTGCCAATTTCTGGCTGAAAATAACGTAGCGTGCCGGTGAGTTGCATGGTGTTAGGAATCACATTATGCGTAAAACCCGCTTCCACAATTGTGATGCTGATAACCGCTGATTGCACAGGGGATACATTACGTGAAACCACTGATTGTAATGTAGTAATTAATTGTGCACCTGTGAGAATAGGGTCGATGATTTGATCTGGCATGGCGGCGTGACCACCTTTGCCTGTAACAGTGATATTAATAGTTTCAACCGCTGCCATGACATTGGTGTCGTGGATGGCAAATTTACCCGCCGCTAATCCTGGCCAATTGTGCATGCCGTAAACGGCAGAGCAGGGGAATTTATCGAACAAGCCTTCTTTAACCATCACCTCGCCACCTGCGCCGCCTTCTTCTGCAGGTTGAAAGATGAAATGTACCGTTCCTGCAAAGTCGTTATGTTGGCTTAGGTATACCGCAGCTCCGAGTAACATGGTGCTGTGGCCATCGTGACCGCAGGCGTGCATTTTTCCATCGTGGGTAGATTTGTGCTTGAATTCGTTGAGTTCTTGAATGGGTAGCGCATCCATGTCGGCGCGTAGCCCAATTGCATCACCTGATTTTGTGCCATGTACGGTTGCGACGATTCCCGTTATCGCTAAACCACGGTGCATTTCAATATTGTGTGATTCTAAAATTGAGGCAATGTAATCGCTGGTGAGGTCTTCTTTAAAACTCAATTCTGGGTGTTGATGTAGCCAGTGTCGCCACGTGACCATTTCTTGGTGGAGTGTTGAGTTTTTTTCAATGAGTTGTTTGGGGTTCATTGTTTAATGATAGCTTGTATGGAGTTGTTTGAGTGTGATTTTTTAACGCTAAGGTGCTTAAGGCGATATGACTCTTCATGCGTCATTCCATCGGAATAGGGATACACAGTTCACGTTCATTTATTTAAATATTTAATAGCAGCAGTAGCTAATAGTAGAACTCTATGTTTTATTAGGGTTATGAAAATCGTCTCTGTATTGTTAATACTGTTATTGAGTCCCGTTTGTTTAATGGCAAGTGAGATTGAAAAAAACATCAATAAAACAATTGATACCAGCACGCAACTCAGTGCTTGGAAGTTAACTGGAGGTAATTTTCAATTAGAACTTATTCAGCGTTCACCAGAGCAGACGCGTTCGTTTTTTCAGGGCAGAGGTTTTAGCTCAAAAGTTGCGGATAATATTGCGACTAGTTGTGTGTTTCAGACCATTGGGCGTAATACTGAGGCTGAGAATAAAACCGATTCTGTCACAGTTGATCTAACCGAATGGCGACTTGTGTTAGCGGATAGTCAAAATAAAGCAGCAAAGCCTATCAAACTAAAAGCAGATTGGGAAAAGGAATGGAAGGGGTCGAGTGTGACAACAGCATCGCGTATTGCGTTTCGCTGGGCAACATATCCTTCTGAACAAAGCTTTGACCCTGGTGGGGATTTTAACTGGGGAATGATTAGCCTTGGCCCAAAACCCGATACGGTTTTTGACTTACATATATTTTGGAAGCAAGGCGGTAGAAGACATGATGCTTGGATTAAACAGATGCAATGTCCTAAAGATGAATCAGATCAATAATTAATACTAAGACAATACCTATGAAACTTGCACACACTCTACTTATCTCATTTGTTGTTATTTTTGCGATGGCTTGTAATGAGTCACCACCGTCGAAAAAGCCACAAGTTCAGTCATTAACAGTTTTGAAAGCTAAGCCAAAAGCTCCAGCTTTTAAGCTTGTTGATATGGATGATGAAACACACAAGCTTGCTGATTACAAAGGTAAACCAGTGATTATCAATTTTTGGGCAACGTGGTGTCCGCCTTGTCGTGAAGAGTTGCCATCCATGAATCGTGCTTGGGAAAAAGTAAAAGACGACGGCATTGAGATGTTAGCAATTAATGTGGGTGAAGATGAAGATACGATTTTTGCTTTCTCTGGAGAGTATCCGATTGATTTTACGGTGTTGCTTGATGAAAGTGGGGAAGAAATAAAAAAATGGCCAATTAAAGGATTACCCACTACGTTTGTTATCGACCCTGATGGAAAAATTATCTACCAAGCCATTGGCGGGCGTGAATGGGACGATGATAAGCTATTGGATATGGTAAGAGCATTGAAATAAGTGTGACTCAATCTCTGTGAATACATCGCCAAAGACGGAATATTACTTTTGTTATTATTTTTTCAGCGCCCTCTGCGTTAAAATAAATCTACTTAACCCAGCCAATCTCTCTAGCCGTTTTAGCACCAACAACTGTCTGCATCAATTCAGTAGGCTTTTTTGTTTTTGATTGCGTAATCGCAATACGCCCACCCATAATTTCAGCTTTACGTTGTGGCAGCGTAGGTTTTAGATTTGGTTCGGCATAGCCATCAGGGAATATGGGTTGATTGTTTCGCAGATCGTATTTATCTGTCGCCCCTAACGTGTGCAATAACTCGTGCAGAATAATAATGTTGTTATGCTTTGTGCTTTTGGAATGTGCAGAGAGTTGTATGAGCGCAATTTTACTTTCTTTCAACCCTGTCGAATGTGTTAAACGTTTATCTTTTTGTGGCGTGAAGAATAGGGCGTATGCACGTATCTGAGGTTTTAAATCTTTGTGGTTATCGGTCTTCCATGACCAATAACGTAGTTTCAAACTCCACCACATGATATTTAATGGGTTTCTGTCTTTAGGGATAACAGGAGGCAACGTTTTTAGTTGTTTGGCTAATTGCACTTGAATAGGGCTGGAAAGGTTTAAACCATAACGAGCGGATTCTTTTTGGAGCATGGTCTGAAAATCATCAAACTGGGCGCTGTCAAGACCTGCAATATATTTATCTGTTGATTCTTGCTTGTCAGCATTTATTGGGTAAATCACAACCCGTAGCGGGTGCTTCCAATCTGTTGCACGTTTATTACTCAAGAATGTATCAATGCCCACATAGGCAAGCACGAAAAGTAGTAGTGTTATTCGTATGTTTTTAAATGTCATGAATTAATAAGTCTTTCTTGTTGTAGCCCTTGTGATTGGCTATTTTGACACAATATTTTCGGCTTAGGCAGAAATATTACCCACACGAATATTCCAGTTTTTGTAGATGGAATGATGGTGTAGAATGCCGACACAAATACATTTAAGATTATTGATTTGTAAACCCCACTCAATGATCGATATATCAGGAGAAGTCATGTCAGAAGTTACACGCGAGCAGGTTGATGCTCTACTAAAAACCGTTGAAGAGAAATACACAGAGCAAAATTTGATCGCATCAAACATGGTCAAAGATGTTGATATTAAAGGTGATACGGTATTTGTACGCATCGTTCAGGGCTATCCTTCAGGTGAATACCGCGATGAATTAGCGGGCGAAGTTAAAGGTGTATTAGAAGCAGATGCTGGCATCGCAAAAGCAGAAGTGACGGTTGAGCAAAATGTAACTGCTCACGTGGTACAAAAAAGTTTAAAGCGCATTACTGGCATTAAAAATATCGTTGCGGTTGCATCGGGTAAAGGTGGTGTAGGTAAATCAACCACATCAGTAAACTTGGCATTAGCATTAGCAGCAGACGGCGCAACTGTTGGTATGTTAGATGCAGATATCTACGGCCCAAGTCAGCCACGTATGTTGGGTTTGAGTGGTCAGCCAGAATCAAAAGATGGCAAGACTTTAGAGCCAATGATCAATTACGATATTAAAACCATGTCGATAGGTTTCTTGGTAGAAGAAGATACGCCAATGATCTGGCGTGGCCCGATGGTAACGCAAGCGTTAGAACAGTTATTGAATGATACAAACTGGGGAGACTTAGATTACCTAATCGTTGATCTTCCTCCAGGAACTGGCGATACACAATTAACTTTATCCCAAAAAATTCCAGTGAGTGGTGCGGTAATCGTAACAACTCCTCAAGATATTGCTTTATTAGATGCGCGTAAAGGTCTAAAAATGTTTGAGAAAGTTGAAGTGCCAGTATTGGGCGTAGTTGAAAACATGAGCATTCATATCTGTAGCGAATGTGGCCACGCAGAACATATCTTCGGTGAAGGCGGCGGAAAGCGTATGGCGGACGAGTCAGATGTTGATTTCTTAGGTGCATTGCCACTGGATTACACAATCTGTCAACAAGCGGATGAAGGTAAACCAACAGTAGTTGCAGAGCCAGATAGTAAAAATACTGAGCTTTATAAGGATATTTCACGTCGTATGGCGGCTAAGTTGGCTGCACAGGGTAAAGATTACAGCACTAAATTCCCTAATATAGTCATCCAAAATACATAGTCCGTAGAGAACTACACAGCTCACCTCTAACGTTCGCCATTACTGCGTTGGAAAAATTGCATTTATCTTTTGTTATAGAAGCTAAACTTTGATTTTTCCACCTTGTACTGGCGAACGTTAGAGGCAATCTGAGCAGTTTGGTGATATTTAAGCTTTTTATATCTATTTTAAATAGCACACCCCCCCTCCTTTTTTGCCCTTTTGTATGCAAAATTCATTTAAAGAATAATACAAAACAGCAAAAAACAGGGGGGGTGTGCTTTTTTATGTCGTAAATAAGCGATTAAAACGTTACTTTTTAGATGGAATTAGGTCAAAACTTATGGTTTCATAGCATCTATGAAACTATTAAACCGCTCACAGAAATTCTCACGTATTTTTTCATTATTTTTACTACTTTTTACCTTGGCTGGATGTTCGTCAGCGGGCATAAAAGGTGTGGTTGAACCTCCAGTCGTTCAAGTCCATAAAGTTGAGATGGGTAAGTTTAATTTAAGCGGTGGCACGGCAACTTTTGTTCTTGATATTCAAAACCCAAATAAATTCCCTATTCCTTTAGCGGGTTTTGATTACGGTCTAAGCCTAAACGGTGTACCAGTAGCACGAGGCAATAAAGAAAAGCGCGTTACAATCAGAGCAGGTGGTAGTGAGAAAGTGACTGTTCCTCTTTCACTAAGCTTTACAAATATGATGAGTATGATTCCTGGATTGTTACGTGATAAGCATTTGAATTATGCATTGGATGGTTCGGTACATTTACCTTGGTTTAATATTCCTTTTCAGCGCACGGGTTCTGCGAATCTTCGTTAATATCCAGTATTAAAATTACAAGTAGAAATAAATATGAGTATAAAATCCGATAAATGGATTCGCCGAATGGCGCAAGAGCAGAACATGATAGAGCCATTTGAGGCAGGTCAAATTCGTGAAGACAATGGCAATAAAATTGTATCGTACGGTACATCAAGTTACGGCTACGATGTGCGTTGTGCGGATGAATTTAAAATATTTACCAATATCAATTCAGCGATTGTTGACCCTAAAGCGTTTGATGAAAATAGCTTTGTCGATATTCAATCAGATGTTTGCATCATCCCGCCAAACTCATTCGCACTGGCGCGTACGGTAGAATATTTTAGAATTCCACGTAGCGTATTGACGGTATGTTTAGGTAAATCGACTTATGCACGCTGCGGCATCATCGTAAACGTAACGCCGCTAGAGCCAGAATGGGAAGGTCATGTAACTTTGGAATTCTCAAACACATCACCGTTACCTGCTAAAATATATGCCAACGAAGGCGTGGCGCAAATGTTGTTTTTTGAGTCAGATGAAGTGTGTGAAACGTCGTATAAAGATCGTGGTGGAAAGTATCAAGGTCAGAAGGGCGTTACGTTACCTAAAACCTAGTTAATGACGATTACATAAGGAAATATTATGAATTCAGAAAAAGTTGTTTTTGCATTTTTTATCGTCTTGGCGCTCACGCTGAATTTCGGTTTCTTCCTTGGTGGGATGGATAATGCCTCACACCACAATATCTACGAGCTATTCGCCGCAATTGTAGTGAGTTTAATTTCTACGGTTTTGAAAGTAGGGGATCGAACGCACATGGGCGCGGTATTCTTAGCCACCAGTTTAGTAGCCGATTTACAGTTAATCGCCGCTGCAATTGTTTGGGGTGTGGTGGCAAATGTGTATGGTGAAGCATTAGCAGGGGATTCACTGGCAACGGTGGTTTCATTGTCTGGAGGCGCATTGTTAGCAAACCTTATCTCAGTGATATTGCTAATAGCAGAAACAGTCTCGGTACGCCGATAGGTCTGGAGCTTAAGCTACCATGCCCAATTTAATCTACATTCTTTTCAGGCGACTTCGTTCGCCAATGATCCTTTTGATTATGGTTTATGCCGTATCAATCACTGGTTTTGTGATCATTCCTGGTATTGATGATAATGGTCAGCACTGGGATATGTCTTTTTTCCATGCATTTTACTTCGTTAGCTTTATGGGGACGACTATAGGATTTGGCGAAATCCCCTACGCTTTTACCGATGCACAACGCTTTTGGGCGCTAATCACCATGTATGCAACGGTGATTTCGTGGCTATACGGCATTGGTGTGTTGTTAAGTGTGTTTCAAGATTCTGTGTTTTTAAATCAGATGAAAACCAATAGTTTTTCTCGGCGAATCAAAAATATTAGAGAGCCGTTTTACATCATCTGTGGTTATGGTGATACGGGTGCGCAACTTACGCGATCCTTGTCACGAGAAGGCATTTTATCGGTCATAATTGATCCCAGTACTGAGAGAATATCAGAGTTAGAAGGCGAAGACTTCTTGGTGCCTCCTTTGAGTTTATGCGCCGATGGTTCGCAATCTGAAATACTCGAAATGGCAGGTATTACACATCGATGGTGTCAAGGCATTGTTACCATCGCCAATGATGATACGGTGAACCTAACCGTGGCAGTGGTAGCACAATTACTCAATCCTAAATTACGTTTAATTGCTCGCGCAGAAACACCAGAAGCGGAAGCAAACATACTGTCATTTGGAGCAAATGAAGTTATCAATCCTTTTGAGACTTTTGCCTCACGTCTTTCGCTTGCATTGCAGTCTCCTAGTTTATATTGCCTCTATGATTGGACCACTTGTGCATCAGGCGCAAAAATGAATGAGCCACCAATACCAGCATCTGGAAAATGGATTATCTGTGGTTTTGGTCGCTTTGGTAGTGCGTTATATGATCATTTGGATGACAGTGATGTGAAACTAAGTATTATTGAGTCTGATAGAAAGCGCCGTGATTTACCTTCTGGTTCAATTATCGGTCGCCCCACAGAGGCTCCAACGCTCAAAAAAGCAGGTATTGAAGAAGCGGCAGGTATTATTGCGGGCACAGACAACGATGCAAATAATCTTTCAATTTTGTTAACCGCGTCAGAGTTAAACCCTGATATTTTTCGTATAGCACGTCAAAATGAAGATAAAAATAGTCACCTGTTTCAGGCTGCTGAATTTGAAATGCTTATGCAACGCGGAAGTATTGTTGCTAATACCATTTTTGCATTGATACGAACACCAATGTTAGGTGACTTTTTGCGGATAGTTTCACGCTTCAAAAAAGATAAAGCAGGTGAGGTTATTAGCCGAATTATTGGTGTGGTGGAAGATGATGTTCCAAAATTATGGGAATTCAAAGTCACGCCAGAAGATGCACCATCACTGTATAAAACCATTCAAAAAAGACAAGTCACCGTGCGTGAGATATTTCAAGGAGAGACATTACACGGAGCGGATCATAGAGAAAAACCACTCTCAGCAATGCCTTTGTTTATGAAACGTAATGAAAATAATGTACTCCTGCCAGAAGATGATCGTATTATTAGAGTGGATGATCGATTCTTGATGTGTGGTACTCAAGATGCGCATAGGCAAATGTGTAATATCTTGTCTAATATTAATTTATTAGAAAATATCCTGAGTGGTGAAGAAATTCCAACTGGTATTATTTGGCGCTGGATGACGGGTAAAACTTTATCTGAATCAGAAGCCATAGAGAATGTTGTGAGTGAACCAAAAAATGACTAGTTTAAAAAAAGTAAGTGTGGTTTTCGTTTGCATGGGCAATATTTGTCGCTCGCCAACTGCTGAGGGAGTGTTTCGTCATGTTGTAAATCAACGAAACTTACAGGATGATATTAAAATCGATTCTGCAGGTAC
>VAPK010027389.1_pt1 | contig 11481 bp, 11 predicted proteins | sample 3395031 | NCBI WGS metagenome assembly VAPK01 (sample SAMN08290443, study PRJNA428436) | hydrothermal vent metagenome | isolation source: Deep-sea hydrothermal vent chimney 1 | place: Pacific Ocean: Juan De Fuca Ridge
AAGTTGGTGCATATTTGTTTTGGCGTCATCAAGCACCAGCAACCTTTTTCTGCCGCAATCACAACATGATTGCGCAGAGATGAGGGAGATGGTATCTACCGATGGTTCAATAGCCGCTAACGTCAGCTTGGCTTTGCCTCCCTCTCATTATGTCCATTATAAAAATGATTTAAAAAAGACCAGGACCTCCTCCGTACGACGGAACCTCTTTGAGTCTCACCGCCAGAGGCGGTAGTTTACCTAAATTAAACTTATATTTACCCTGGCAAAATAAAAACAATCATTAAATACAGCCGTAACAAATACTGATTATTTGACAGTGAGTGACTTATTTCGTTTCTTGTCGTCTTTTTCAATTTGCCAGGTAATTCGAATATTTATCCTGTGTCGATTTTCTTCCTGATTAGAAGTGACTTTCAGATTCATCAAGCCCTCTGGTTGCATGATCATTTCATCCTCTTCATCACTGAATACCAATTCACCTCGAGCGAACCCCCGGGCCACGGATTTCAGTAGTTCCTGGATTGCCTCAGCATTCTGCAGAGACTCATGACGAAAACTTTTTTTACTTTGTTTCATAGTGATTATTAACGTTGTTATCCTGGTTAGTGCTTTAAAATCCGCCCACTCAGCCAACAAGCTCCCCTGGTTCAAAAATTTTAGCGTAAGGATAATCCACGCTTATACCAATAACCTGACCTTGCGGATGAATAATGGTGACACCCACTCCATACCCTTGCAGGCCTTCTTTTTTACGTGAGTTCCGATCCATTGTGGTATCGCTTTCGATATGCAGCATGCCCTTTCTAAGCATCAAACGCTGACCATCTGTATTATTGCGGTGACCATGAACAATGACCTTAATGCCCTTCTCATAAACACGTTCGACGCCATAACTTGTCAACGGCATATCAACGTCCCGATATTTGGTGCGCATGACATTAGCAAGTGGACCGTAATAAAACTCAAACAGATTATTATGCACCTGATGGCGATAGAGTTTGTTCAGATATGCCACCCCCTTGTCCTTGACCAGAGTGGCAACCCGATCATCCAGCCCGGCATGTACAAACAGAAAGGAGCCGATGCGTTTTGCCAGTTTCATTCTATTATAAAACCAGTAAAATTCACCCTTTGGCTCAAGAAATAACTCCCGGCACTTCATCGCCGTGGCATAAACCATTTGCAGGGAAAGTCCCGCCTCATCGCACAAAGACTCAAATCGATCGGCCTTTCGCTGCAGACGTGATACTTCTCTTTTAACTGCGTTCTCCGGCATCAGCCACTGTGCAGAATAGGGAAACTCATCAAACCAGCGGTTTGATGGAAAAAGTAACTGCTTGCACTTTCGTCTGCCTGGAATATCGCGCAGCGAATTCTTTCCCTCAATATAGTGCGCATGAATCTCCTTTAGTAACGGAATTGCTTTTGCTCCCATACGGACAAAAAAATGTTCCGTCCGCGGGTCCCGTTTCATGTGCAGTATACGCATGGCCATTAATAAACGCATATCGTGATTGCCGGCCAAAAGTTGCACCCTGGCACCACGCTTGCCGAGAGTTTGTATACTCCGCAAAAGTTGCAGATTACTCGGCCCCTTATCCAGGCAATCCCCGCCAATAATGAAACTGGCGTTACGGCCTGCCCGCAGCAAGCGGAAATCATTATTAGCGGGGCCGGTTTTCTTGACTCCACCGGATACGACTAAAGAAGCAACGAAAGCCTCAGCATCCGCATGGGGATCAGAAAAAAAATAAACCGTCTGTTTGGGCCATTTCCATTTTGCATATCGTGTTGAATAACTAAGCGCCTGGCTTAATTCCTTTTCCCTGGAGGAAGTTTTGTGAGACAGGCCGGGTGCTCCAAGACACCATGCCTGCCCTTTGGAGGGAAGTCCGTTACGGATCCACTTTTTTCCACGGTAATGCGGCAGTCGTTTATCAAGATCATATTTCAACATTTAATCTCTTTGGGGTGAATGCTCCACCGGCTAACAGCCGGGGGCTTCGGGTTACGGCTGAGGGCTGCTGAGGCTTCAAGAATCTGCCTCAAACCGATCTCCCCCTCATCCCAACCTTCTCCCCCCTCGGGGGAGAAGGAACAAAAACCAAATCTCCGCCTGAAGGCGGGGGATTTACGGGGGTATTGGTTGACGTTTGACAAATAGATAGAAAAGTATATTTTTGCCAATAGAATACCTATCCAGGTCAGGTCTTATACCAGTAAAATGTGACAATTTGATGGACATGTTTTCATGCATGTAGCCAGGCCATTAATCCATGACCGGCTCCTGATGAGCACGAATCTTCCACTCACCGGCACTATGCTGCCAACCATCCTTGTCCAGATATTCCAGAAAAATCGGTTGCGCATGGAACATGCTGAGTTTTGCGATTTCATCATAACCGAGGATGCCAAGATGGTAAGCAGCATGGCGGAATGCGGCGCCATGACCAACAAACAGTTTCAATGTATCTGTGCTGCAAATATGGCGTAATTCCTCCATACGTTGAGTCACATGCCCGGCAACCCGTTTGCCTGCGCACAACAGGGATTCGGCTCCTGGAAAGGGTAAACAATATCGGCTGTCTGACTTCCAGTTTCGTGGCGGCATACTGAAGCGTGGATCCCGGCACATCAGATCCTCGATCTGATTGATCGTTAAATTCGCGACACAACTTCCCAGCCCTCGTTCTGCAAGAGAATCAAAACATTCGACTGTTAATTGATCCAGCCCCTTGAGAACAAGTTGTTTATTAATAACCTGTGTAGTTTGCCAGGCACGCAGCAAATGTGAACTATCGGCAATATGTAGTATTTGCAAGCCTTTATCGGTGGAAAATTGAAGCAGCGGATCGACTGCTTTAGCAGCCTGAACAAGGCCATTTTCAGTTAATGAAAATGGTTGATGGGCACTGGGTGTATGAGCAAGCTGGTGATATGCAGCGTGACGAATAAATGCAGCAAACAGGCGCGCCATATTAATCCCTCAAATACTGCCGGTCTGCATTAGTTTACGGGTAAGTTTTAATACCATAGACAGCAATGCTTTCTGTTTTAAATACAGGGGAGCCTGCTCGGCTGTAATCCAGAGCCGCTGTCTCTCCGGCTCCAGACGTTTCTGTTCGCTGATGACATCGAGCACTTCCATAGGATAAACCTTGATAATACAGTCGGCTCCCCATTTTTCATACCTGTATGTGCCAAGCAGGGTATCGCCTACCCGCCCCAGAACACCGGCTTCTTCAAAAGCTTCTTTGCCGGCAGACGCCTGCGGTGACAGTCCGATATCAACAACCCCCTTCGGTACAATCCAGTGCTTTTTACTGCTCGAGGTAATAATCAATATTTTCACTTTACCATGATGTATTCGGTAGGGTATTACGGCAGACTGTGAATAATAATAGGCAGGCCGATCACGCCATTCTTTGATCTTGTTCCGATTAAAAAAGGGAAACTTATTCGGTAAATCATCAGCGTGAATCAACGAGGTTAATGATGCCCTGCCAGAATCGAGCTTTTTCCAGTCTTTTTCTGTACGCAGTATCGCCAATGAAGCCGCCGGCAGAAGTTTACCATTTTTAGGTGTTTTTAGTTTTTTTTCAGATAACAGTTGCAACAATTTTTCCAGGCCGGGGTTATGCCCCACCAATAAAATTCTCTTTGTCACAGACGGGCAATTGGCCAACAGCATTAACAATTCTTTTTTTCCTGCCGTATGAATGCATTTTTCAGTATTGATCACATTCATAGCAAGGCCCATGACATTGCAGGCATGTACGGCGGTGTCTAATGCCGCTTTTGTCGGCGAACTAATAATATGATCCGGAATTAATTTCCGCTGTTGTAACCAGCTGCCGACCAGTTGGGCTTCACGCTTACTGCGATCCCGCAAAGGCAAATGATAGTCATCCAGACCGAACGAGGTATCCGGTTTACCATGACAAAATAAAATCAGTTCACGTTCCATCACCTCATCCAAAAATCTCGATCTGACAATAGCGACACAATTTATCAAAATCCACGCCACCTTTCACTTCATAGACATCGATGTTTTCCAGAATCTCCAGATAAGCCTGTCCTGGCAATGAACCTGCACTGCGGTTGAAATAACCATCAGGATGTTGATAAAAGGGACCCGGCGACTTCATCACAGCGCCTAGTAAATCCTGTCGTGCAGCAAGCTGAACCCGCTCCACTGTCAGGCTGGATTTGCTGGTGTGTTGCCAGTTCAAAATAATTAATGCCCCCAGTGGTGCGGAAGAGCACATACGGTTAGCGCCATAGAGTTCGTCAATAAAGACATCATACTTGTCTTCCAATTTCCATAACTCTTCTTGCGGCATAGCCAAAAATGCTTCACGCTGCTGTTCCGATATAAGGCTGTGTAATCTTGGATTATGAACAATCGTACCGGGATTAATCCGCGGCAGCTTGGGAATGCCGGCGGCGTTTATGTAGCCTTTTTCGGCTTTTATAAACAGGCGATCATTCGTCAGATAGTTCGCACCAGTATAATTTAATAAATGCAGCATCAAAGTGGATTTTCCACCACCGGAAAATCCGGCAAAGGCATAAGCCTTGTCCTTAAAAACCAGACCGGAAGCATGGCAAATCAACCAATTATGATGCTGTAACCAGGTCATATACTGCGTGTTGATAAAGTTGATAAGCTGATTTTCATTTGCCAAACAGGGACCAGCGGCTATACGCAAAGTGTTACTTTGCATGAATACCATACCTGTCCTGACTTTACGCAAAATCCTGCTATCAGCCAAATCAACATAACTGTCCTTGCGCCCGGTCTTGCCCTGTTCGCGCGGCCAGTCAATAAAATTCAGGTCCAGTTCCACAGGTTCTCTTTCTATGGCAATGATTTCAATGCCGTTCTGTGTTTCTTTCGTAAGGACATTTGAAAAATAATAGCCCAACTTGTCCAGCAAAACGCGTGAATTGGAACGAAGCTGCAAACTGAAGCCACCTATTTTAAGACTCAGTACATCACTGACCAGCTCATAATCACCCAGCAAGGTATCAGCCACCGTGTCTAAACTATAAATCTGTGCAGGGTTCATTATTTATCCAGGTCCTTTAAAACATAATCGACATAACGATCGGCAACATGAACGCCACTGCCTTCCAATGAACCTCGAAAACCGCCAAAGGCAGAGACCTCAAAAACAATCGGCCCTGTTTCTGTCTCGGCAATATCAACGGTTGTAAAATCCATACCAAAAGGCGCCTGGGCCCGATATGCGAGATCAATGATATCAGTACTCGCGCTGTAATCGGCATAACGACCGCCACTGTTAATGGTCGTATTCCAGGAGCCCGCTTGAGGTATCCGCGCATAAGCGCCCTGATACTTATTTGCCAGGAATACCAGCCCCAGATCCTGACCAAGCGAGTCTATTTTTTTCTGGATATACATCATGCAATGACTGCTATGAAAGTCCTGGATCTGCTTCTCCATCAGCGCTCTATCGGTGCTACTATCGATGACACACATCCCCATTGCCTTGCTTGAATATAACGGTTTAAATACCGCGCTGCTAAAATCCTCCACTGCGGCTATTGCAGTTTCAACATTTTCAGTGATACAGGTCTCAGGCATCGGGATATCATGATTACGCAGGGTAACCGTACAACTCAACCTGTTAATCAGGCGCAGGATATTTTCCGCCCGGCTGAATACCCTGACACCCGCCTGCTCGGCAATGCGCAACAGCTCTAACCGGTCAAGTGTATTGGGACTATAGCTTGCGCTGATTTTTTTCACTATCAAGGCATCCAGCTTACATAAATCCTGCCCAGCATAAATCAAACGTCCTTTTTCCAGTTCAAGCGAAACTTTCTGCATATCAATAACAAGACGAAATCCTGTTTTTTCAGCTACAGCGTCAGCCAAGGTTTCGGTTGACCATTTACCGGGAATCCCGATTACGCCAATTTTTACTTCAGACAATAAAAATTTCCTCCAACGGCAACCTGAATTTATGTGCCTTGCTTATTTCTGTCTGCAATACCGTTTCAATCAGGTAACGGGCGCGCAAAAACATGGCTCGCGCCAGAGATTTATCCAGTATAAATCGTGTTGATGTCGCAAAAGAACGAGCCAGACCCAGAGCCAGCCGAATTTCAAAGTTATCGTCACCCGCTTTCTGCGCATAGTTTCTGGCCACAAAATAGAAATCCTGTGCCAGCTTCATGATTCGTCTGCGCAAGGTTGTGTCAAGCACCTGTAAGCGATAGTTTGACACCATAAACACGGAAACATCCTGAACATAATCCATATATCTGGAACGGTGAAGATCAATAAAATTAATTCGCTTTTCAAGCGGATCATAAATTATATTATCAACATTGAAATCACCGTGAATATAAACAGAAAACGGAACCTGAATTTTATCTTCATACTCGCCGGCCTTTTCAAGCAAGGTTTCAAAAGCCGGCATTTTATAACCGCAAATAACATTTTTCCCCTGACAAAATTCCGGGTGAATAGCATAAACATCTTGTAGGCGTTTATTTAATTGCCGCATAAAATTAGCCGGCACTTTCTGCGGAGAACGAGTTTCCTTCCATACCGACTTAAGTGTATCGCCCAGTTTCGACAGCGCCTCCTTCATTAATAAAGGTGAGTCCTGCAATAAAATTTGCTCGAACGTAAAACCGGCAAGATGTTCAATCAACAAAGAAGCCGACTGTCCACGCTTTTTATATGCGAGTATTTTCGGTGCCAGACCGGGATAGATCTCATGCCAGCTTTTTACGCCCTGGTGTTCTTCCTTTAATTTACGCTTCTCGCCATCCTTAAAAATAGCCAGACAACCATTGTCATCAGCATTTAAAATTCCAGATATTTTACTGCCAGAGCGGGTTTCGGCAATAGAATCAACTTTCAAACTGGATAAATCCTCGTCCATTTCCAACTGAGCAACAGATGCCTGTAACGAGTAGTAGCGATCGATATTAACCGGCTGACCAAGATTGGACGATATAATGGCTTCACTGATATTAAGCAAGGTATCGCCCATCTGAGAAATAGAGCGCGCAACAAATAATGATGAAATCAGGTCCAGTGAGGATTTATTGTTTTTTAACGGACCAACATATTGTTTCAAAAGTTTATTGAAGTCATGCTCCAATTTTTTCTCAATACTTCCAATCTTCAAGGCCAAACGGGTATCATGCTCATAAATAGCAACTTCAATGAAACCGATACCGCGTATAAGGCGCTCCAGCAATGAAGCACAGCTATCCGGCTGCAAAATACTTACATCATGCATGGGCTGCATTTGTTTAATACATTCCCGGCATAACTCGGCAATTCGCTCCAAATCAGTCGCAATAAACTCGATCGAACGAAGTGACAATTTTTCTGTTTTACTGGATTTTTTAAGTTTTTCTATTTTATTCAGACAACTGTTATGAATGCGTATTTTAAGATTGTAGACATAGCCACTTCTTTCAAGAATACGTTTCGCTTCAAGCGTAGAAACGCTGTTAAAGTAGCTTTGCAGACTGGATAGTTGCGAATTGACTTCGGCAATAATAAAATGCAAATTATCGCGAATGTTTTCCGGAATACGCATAATCAGCAAAACTTACCCAAATATACTGAACCATCATTTAGTTCCGCTCTATCAAGATAAGGAGCAAGTGCCGGCAAGAAAATATCAGTCTGCTCAAGTTGTCTTATATCTTTCCAGACCACAGCAACCTGATGTTTGTCAGGGTGATGGCCATTATGAGGTATATAATCTTTGGCAACCCTGCATTCAAAAAAAAACTCTACTAAATGACGCGTAGTCAAAGGTACCGTATCGCGAGGTTTAACACAGTCTGCGACATGCACCAGCTTGCTAACCTCCACTTCGCTACCGATTTCTTCCATACATTCACGATTCATGGCCTGGATCAAGGTTTCACCCGCCTCCTGCCCACCCCCCGGAAACGCAAATCGAATTTGCCCGTCGTCATATTCTTTTTGGATAAGAAGAATATCTCTATTGCGTATAATCAGAGCACGGGGAGTATTGCGAATTTGGGGAATCAGATTAACTATACTGTCATCATGTTTGTCAAACGCAGCATCCATTCGTTCAAAAGTATTAGCACTCCTTTTCATATTATATTTCATTCCATCGTTTTTATTTTATTACAAACCCAGATCATGTCATTTCAACCTTAAAATAACTTCATCCCATACATCAGAATAAGCCTGTGTCGAGCGGCTTTTGGGCGCATAACTGGGTAACGGCGCGCGATGCATACCCATTTGTTCAATATCGCTGGCATAGGGTATCTCACTTTTAATGAAAAATGTGTCACTAAAAGGCGGGTTATCAATAACTACTTTGTGTAGTTTTTTACGTCTGTCAACCATTGAAAAAAATGCAAACACCTTCATATTATCCAGCTTTTTCTTTTTCTGAAACCGGATTAGTTGCTCAAGTGTTCTGATTGATAATATTGTCGGAATAATAGGCACCAGCAAGGCATCAGCTGCATTAAAAACACTCTCAGACACCAGCGATATACTTGGCGGACAATCCAGGATAATAAAATCGTAATCATCGGCAAGAGGCTTCAATAATTTATGCAAATGCTGCGACGGATTTTTTTTATCGTCCAGTAATAAATCCATATTGCGATATGAAAAATCAGCCGGAATCAAATCCAGATCTTCGAAATCAGTACCTTTAATCATATCCGACAGATCATGTTTCTTGTTAATGATGCCTTTGACACCACTCTTGACCTTTGACTTGATACGAAAATAGAAACTTGCCGCGCCTTGCGGGTCAAGATCCCATACCAGGGTTCGCCAACCCTGTTGCGCTGCCAGATAAGACATATTTACAGCTGCCGCCGTCTTGCCCACCCCGCCTTTAATATTATAACTAGCCAATACTTTCATGTGGTAATTCCTGTTCTGGCTTCATATCCGGCTTAAACAGCTTTTTGAAGAGTTGCTGATATTTTTTTGCGGAAAACTTTTTATAGCAATCGATAAATGCATGCTGCAGTTCTTTTTTTCTTTGCTCCATACCATCAGCAAGCACCCCCATTGCCATATATGTATCTGCATTCTTTATGCCTTTTTCTTCCATCATCTTTGCGAAATTCTTCAACGCGATATTTTGCACATCCATATCCTGAAATTCACCCAGGTTATCCTGCAGAATTTTCAGTTGCTTGATTAATTGACCGATCTTTTTTTCAGGATAGAAAAACTGGAAAAATTCCAGCAAATATCGCAATTTTTTGCAGCTTTTACGCAGATCATGAAAATCCTGCGCAGGTGAATCAGGCGTTAATCTGTCGGCCTCCTTTTTCACTCGTTTATAACTTCGCCAGATACGTTCATCCGCCTGTTGGTGAATGTCTTTTTTGGCATCAGGTGCATTCTTTTCGGCCTCATTATTATGTTTAAAGAATTCATTTAATTCCTGTTTTAGCTTTTTGTAACGTTCTGAAGTTACTGCCTCAACAAGTTCCTTATAGGCGTATTCCTGTTGCTCCCGCAAAAAATCTTTAAATGGCAAAAGAGCATCGCGCATCTCTGGCGCAAGTCTGTTCTGTAATTTTTCAAATTCAAGCAAATATACGTCAAGATCTCGCGCCGGTGTTGTAATAGCACCCAGCCAGGCAAATTCCTTCCTGAAAAAGGCAAGCCCGTCTTCCGGAAAAACACCTTTCATCTGCGATAATATAGAGCGACTGCGGCGTACGGCAATACGATAGTCATGCAGAAATTCTGTATCAAGTCTGGCAATCATCCCTGGCTCGTTCATTTCCATTGCGGACAACAAATGTTGCAAAATGCTTTTAACCGCCTGCACGGATTGAATGTTCGGGTTGAATTTTATTTTTACTTTTGAGGAATAATCACCCGCATGACGTCCAATCCCTGCCAGCGCCATATCCAGCAGATTGAGCTTGCAGGGTGTAAGCGTCGAGATTTTATCCAAGATATTCCTGACATATTTGAATTCCGCTTGATAGCCCTTGACCAGGCTGACTATCATGCGTTCAGGGAAATCTTTCTTACGGCCATGTTCAACCGAAACTGTGCTATTTTTTTCGATCGACAAACGTACAACGATTTTATCATGTTTGTCTCTCAGCAGTAATTTCTGTTCCTCATCGTCTATTTTAACAACGGGTAATAGTGCTCGCATTGCCACAGTAGAAGCAATCGATTCACGCATGGCTGATGGAAGGCTATCAAGATATAGTGGTTTTGCAACAGCCCTGGGCAGCGGTGCAATCTCCTTTACCCTGGCAGTAGATAAGTCTTCCAGCGACAGCTTCTGTTTTTGCCCATACTGATACAAAACCAGCGCCTCGTCTTTTCGGTATAGACGCCAGTCAAATGTATCATAATAGACTACTCTAAATTTTTCGGCTGGTTCCAGACTACAGGAAAATTTTCTTTCAAACATAGGCAACAGGTCATCGAGAACAAAATTGCCTGAAAGGATATAGCACTTCTGTTGTGCTTCAGTCTGGGAAATCAAGTTAGTCATCAGTCAATGTCGTCATACTTGCAGTCATATCCATGTGCAGTAACCCCGTTTTCTCTACCGCAATATAAAAATCCAGGCGATACCTGCAACAGCTACTCAAAGGGTGGAAAATATTAAAATAAACTATGAATAGTTATTCAAACATTCAAACCCCGACAAGAACAGCGTGCTGTTCCTGTCCGGGTTTTATAATTTAGGCCGCCTTTTTTAAAGCTTTCTGTAATTTCTTTATCTTTGATTTCTGCTTGTTAATTTTACCCTTTCGCTCTTCAGTTCTTTTTGAATCGATCTTACTTTTTTAGATTTAGCCATCGCAACAATCTCCTTTGATTAAAATCAAGTGCATATCCGCACGGTTTGTTGTGTATTACATTTTTCTCGATGTGTTTAAAAAGTGTAATGCCACAATTTTCACATGAGCAACAAAGATTTTCTTTTATTCCTCATGCTCAGAAAGAAAACCTCGAATAAATTTTCGAATTTCTCTGGCGGCACTGGTATCAAGCTCTTCACATAATTTAACAAACTGGTCCCGCTCTTCACTATTGATACGAATTATCAGTTGGCTGTCATTTTTCTGCTTTTTTTTCTTCTTTGACATATATGCTTAGCCTGGTGAATAAACCTTCAAATTATGTATATACATATGATATACATCCGATATACATAGTGTCAAGCGTCAACGATGACTTTTGCACATAAAAATCTATCGCGTCAAAACGATTTTCAGCCTATTCAAAATAATCTTTTCCCTGTTTCTCAGGCAATTCAGAATCTGCTAATATTTTTATAACCTTCTCATTAATTCCTTAATATTCACAGGTTTTTCTGTGTTAACTGCAATAACATTTTTTCTTTCATTACCGCTCAAAGCCTGCCACTGTTTCAGTTGATTTTCCAAAACGGCGAGATCAGCATCTGAGGCATCCTGTTTCCTATTTATAAT
>VAPK010077742.1_pt1 | contig 11481 bp, 9 predicted proteins | sample 3395031 | NCBI WGS metagenome assembly VAPK01 (sample SAMN08290443, study PRJNA428436) | hydrothermal vent metagenome | isolation source: Deep-sea hydrothermal vent chimney 1 | place: Pacific Ocean: Juan De Fuca Ridge
GATTCTTTCTTCCGGAATGGTCTAAAAACTTTTTTCTTGTTTTTTATCAGCTGTAGGCTATTGAAAAATAAGGTGCCTGTGGATAATGAGAAGTTACATAATTTAGATAAAAAGCCTTGAGCTTTATACTGATTAAGTTTGAGTAAGTATAAATAATTTGAATGGTGTTAGTTTAAGGGGTTAAGACTTTTTTTAGCTCCATCAATAGCGCCTTCTTTTGCGCCTTCAGTGACTGAGCCACTTGTGAAACCTTCTTTTGCACCTTCCATGCCGCCCTTAGCGCCTTCAGTAACGGCTTTTTTTGCTTTACCAGTTACAGAACTATCTGCAGCATCATCAGTGACTGTCTCAACTGAGTCAGCGGCTTCATCGACACCATCTAAACTTAATGCGAACAATTGAGAACTAAAGATAAATAAAGTGGTAAAGATTATTTTTTTTAACATTGTGTCTGTTCCTTTTTACTAAAATAAAAGAATCTCCCCAAACACAAGTGAGGAAATCGCGATAATGCTGCCTTGTTAAGGGTGACCTACATGGTTAAAGCAATAAATGTACCATAATTTTATAATTCTAAAATTTGGTCAAGAAAGGCTGTTTAAGACATGAAAATATTAGGTTCGTAGTAGAAAAAAGAGTATCAATAAATGTAAAATCTATTTTTAGTTAGTTAATGTTTGGTCAAGTGGATAATGAATTGTGTCTCTTTTAAGAGACGGTGGGGCGGAAATTGAGATAGACTTCACAACTGCTTTAAACGATACAAAGCGGAAATATCTTCATTTCCAAATCCTTGTTTCATTAAAGATGCATAATCGCATATAGTCTTTTCTGCAAGGCTAATTGATACTTTGGATTGTTGAGCCATGTTGTGACAAATTGTCAGGTCTTTATGGTGTAAGGCTAATTTAAAACCGGGTTCAAATGCTCCTTTCATCATGCTAGCTCCTCTATGTTGCAAAAACCAATTGCTTGCAGCACCGCCAGAAATAATCTTAATCACTTTATCCATTGCTAACCCTTGTGCCTTACCAAAAGCGAGGGCTTCTGTTACTGCTTGATTTATTCCTGCTGCCATTATTTGATTGACGGCTTTTGTTCCTTGCCCTGAACCTGTAGCTCCCATATAAATAATCCGTGAGGCCATGGTTTCTAATACAGGGTGCACTTTTTTCAATATGCTCTTTTCGCCCCCTACCATCATGGCTAATGTTCCTTTTTTTGCTCCTTCCACTCCACCAGAAACAGGCGCATCCAAAAAGAATGCTTGTTTTGTGGAAAGGATTGCAGCGGCTGTTATAGCTGTTTCACTGCTTACAGTCGATAAATCTACCACAATTGAGTTAGGTTTGATTGTTTCGGCTAAGGTGTTTATGATTTGTAAAACATCCTTATCTTCCGAAACACAAATTAGTATCAGATCTACTTGTTCTGTAAGTTGTTGAGGGGAGTTGCTAGATGAAATATTTAACTCTGTAGCAAATGCCAATGCTTTGCTGTGGGTTCGATTGTAGACAGTGGTTAGTCGTCCTGCTTTGGCAATGTTATTTGCCATTCCAAGTCCCATTGCCCCTAGTCCTATTAGTCCGGTTTTCATCTTTTAGTTCCTCAATCTTGTTTGTTTAAAGTTCTTTACACTGTGTGGTAAATCTGGTGTGATTCACCGCATTATGCAGAGCGTTCGGGGATATTTCTAAGTAGAGTTTCTATGATATTTTATATCTAAGTATTTTTTTAGAGTTTTAAGTATCTGTAAATTATTATAATAATTAAAGAAGAGGTTGCAATGGATAATAAAAAAATTTCAGCAATAATTGAAAAAACACCAGGTATTACAAAATGTTTAATGACAGGGTGTGATAAGGCAAAAGCATTGGAGTTTCTTGCTCCTCTTGCTATTCGATTATATTTAGTTCCTGTTTTCTGGATGGCAGGGACTAATAAATTTTCCAGTTTTAGTGATACAGTTGAATGGTTTGGAAATGAAGAGTGGGGCTTAGATTTGCCTTTACCCTTTCTACTGGTGTTCTTGGTGGCTTTCTTTGAAATATTAGGCGCTATTTTTTTGTTTTTTGGTTTTGGCGTCCGGTTAATTTCAATTCCATTGATGATAATCATGGCAATTGCAGGCATTACTGTTCATTTGAAAAATGGTTGGTTAGCGATAGCAGAAGGTACGGGTATATTTTCCAGCGTACGAACTGAAAGTGCAGTACAGCGACTTGAAGTGGCAAAATCATTATTAAAAGAGCATGGGGATTACCCATGGCTAACAGAAGCAGGAAATTTTGTTATTTTAAATAATGGAGTCGAATTTTCAGTTACTTACTTTATTATGTTATTGGTGTTGTTTTTTATGGGTGCAGGGCGTTATGTTAGTGCAGATTATTGGTTAAAACGAAATGATAAATTTGAAGATTATGTTAATCAAAAATAAAGAGGAAATTTAAAAGTAAGCAGTAGCTCACACTTGTAAAATAAAAAAAACAGACTATCTTTTACAAAATAGACCAGTTTTTTAATCTATTTTTTGCTTAACGAGCTGTATCATTTTGATTATTCAGCAAACCTGTATGTTGTCTTTTTGTATATTATTGCAAACTTATGCTAGTTATGATGGCTCTAGGTGCGTGGTGGCCGATATGTTGGTGTCGAAATTGCTTAGTGCTGAATTCGTCTATTTGAAGCAAAATAATTTTCACTCATACTGAAAGGATGATGATAATGATGACAAAACCAGCATTAGCAAGGGTGTTTTTTTTATTTATTTTTTGCATTAATGTTGCGTCGATAAAAGGGGTTCAAGCAGCACCTTCTTGTACTAATCATGAATTGGATTGGTCACAATATCCACAGTTTAATGATGTTGGTAGTACAACATACCCCTTTACGGCTACGGCAACAAATATTGATGGTTCTACACTTGATGTTTCGGTTACTATGCCACGTGCAGGGCAGGATTTTATTCACGTTGACGATCCTGATAAAACACAGTTTTCTGATGTTGATGCGTACATGACAAATGGAGAGGTGTATCGGTATTGGAAGCAGAGCGATACCAATATTGATACACTTACATACAGTTTTTCAGAAGACTTAACATTAAATAAATTTATGTTTGGTGGACATCGTCCATCAACAGGAAATTTTGCTTATGCTGAATTAACTTTTTGGGATGGTCCAAATGGAACGGGTAACAAAGTGCTCAGCAAACATCCATCAGGAAGTGATTCTGCAGTTGTTCTTGGGGTTGTAGGTGATGCTACAACTGCAGCAATTAATGTGCTTCCCTTAAGTGCACTTAACAATTACCCATCTACATTTCTTAGTACCGAAAATAGCTATACAATGGTTACATATGATCCAGGTCAAAATCCTCGTCCGTGGACTGTCCTTGATATGAGTGGTGCAGTGGTTAGGAGTATGACTTGGAAATTTTATGGATCTTCAATAGATGTTTCTCCTCGTCTAACAGGCAGTGGTTCATTGGGTACAGACACAAAAGATGTTTCTACAGCGAGAGCAAGCGTTGTGAGTATCAATGTTTCTGGATATGTCGGTAATTTCAATTTTGATGTTTGTGAGAAAGTTGCTATTGGTAATCTTGTTTTTAAAGATAACGGTGCGGGAGGTGGAATAGTAAATGACGGTATTCAAAATGGTTCAGAACCACCTGTCTCAGGTGTAAAAGTAGAATTATATGATAGTGCTGATAATTTAATATCAGATACTACAACTAATGCTAATGGGCATTACTACTTCGATAATATCGAACAAGGTGATTATTATGTCAAAATACCTGCTTCAGAATTTTCGACAGGCTTATTAATTGGTTATGTTTCTAGCGCAAGTGCAGATAATGGAATGATTAATGATACAAAAGAAAATGGTATTGATGATGTAGCCCCAGCTACGAACGGGATCAAGTCAAATGTTTTTTCATTAAGTGATGGCAATATTCCAATAGGTGAAGACCAGATAGATTATCTTGGAACGTTGCCTGATACAAATGTCAATGCAACAGATGATTTTGGTTTTGTTTTAGAAGGAACACCTCCAAATACACCACTTACTGGCGTGCAATCCCCTAATGCTATACCTACACTAAGCGAATGGGCAATGATAATATTAATGATGATGCTTGGGTTTATTGGATATAGGAAAAGTCTTGAAATGCAGCGTTAAACTATAGTCAAAGAAATAATTATCTTTTGTAGGAGGGGCTTTAGCCGCGACCCGAAGCAAGGCTAAGATCAAGAGAGGTCGCGGCTGAAGCCCCTCCCACATTTAAGAATGGCGAAGCGGCTATTCTAGGTTTAAGGAATTAATCTTATTAAAACCAGGTAAAATAGTGGTATTTAAAAACTGATTAAACTCTTTAAGTTCAGGATATTCATTACATATTTGGACAACATAATTCATCGTTAATGGAATATCCTGTAAATAGTTAGATTTGTTATCACGTAAATGCAAACGTGAAAAAATCCCAATAGCCTTTAAATGCCGTTGTAATCCCATTAAATCAAACCAACGGGCGAATGTTTCAAGACTGGCTGTAGTTATGTTTAATTTTGAAATTTGCTCAAAATAAAGAGTCATCCATTGATGAACTTTGGCTTGTGGCCATTCAACATAACAATCACGCAGTAGTGATACCAAATCATAGGTAACTGGACCCATGACGGCATCCTGAAAATCAATAATACCCGGTGAATGATTATCCAAAACCATCAGGTTTCTTGAATGGAAATCTCGATGTACACAAACTTGTGGTTGTTCTGATGCGGATGATATTAAAACATGGCTAATTTTGTTTTTTATATCTTCCGGTATTGAAAGGCTTAGATATTCCCCCAAAAACCAATCGAAAAAGAGATTGAGTTCATTGCTAAGTAATTCTTCATCGTAATAAGGCAACTGACAGCTTGGAGCAACTATTTTTGTTTGCATATCGTATAAACTATTGAATGCTTTTAAATATAAAGTTGTCGCATTTTTATCAGTCAATCGATCCAAATAACAAAAAGAACCAAAGTCTTCCAGTAATAAAAACCCTTGTTCTAAATCTTGTTGGACTATTTCAGGAACATTAATACCTGCTTTTTTAAATAATGTAGCGATGCGAATAAATGGTTCAATATCTTCCTTTTCCGGTGGTGCATCCATCACAATTTGCTGACCCCTATGATGTGTTACTCTGAAGTAACGCCTAAAACTGGCATCACTTGAAGCGGGTTCAAAGTTTGTAATGTCCAAATTAAGAGTATGCTTAAGCCAATTGATGATTAATTTAGTACGTGGATCAGAAATTGACATAATAATTTCGGTGCTTTTAGTAAAATAGATGTTTAAACTAAGGTAGAATAACCGATTCTTTAATTCTGTGATCAACTGATTTGTTGCAGTTGGCTTTAGTTAATTTACACACGCATCTATGTTGATTCGATTGTATTGGGTTCTTTTTCTTTTTATTAACATAGAGCTGGCACTTGCTGATAACCAAGAGTGGCAGTGTAATGATGAGGTTGATGTTTGGGCATGTACTCAAACACTTGCTCAAAATAAAGTTAAAGAAACCTCAATACCAGGCACCCTCCGTAAACAAAAAACTACAGACAGAATTATTTCTCTACCCACGCCTGTTCCTATAAAAAAGTCACCCATTTTAATAAAGCCACCCCAAAAGAGGACCGATAAATCAGGCTGGAATTGTTTTTACAGTGAGGGTGAAGAGGCTTGGAACTGTCGATTAAAAGGGGCTGATCCGGAAGGAAAAGCGTTGTCTGTTGAAGATGATAATAAAAAGTCATTCAGCCTGTTTTCTGATGCATTTGATTTTCAGCAAGAGCAAGATTTTCAGTTGCTTGAATCCCGATTAGAATATAACCCATGGGAAAGTTGTTTATCTCCTAAAAAGCGTCCAGGTTATATTAAAAATGAAAGTTTTCGGGATTCTGAACCTATGGACGTAACTGCGGACTATTCGGAGGTTTTTGATAAAGAAATTACCAGTTTTTTTGGCAATGTCAAAATGTCCCGGGCAGACCAAAAAATCACCGCAGATAAGGCGAGTTATGATACGGTTTCTGACACAATGGATGTGCAAGGGCATGTTTTTTATACTGAGAATGAAATTTCACTGCACAGTGATACGGCCTTATTGAATTTAGCCACAGATGAAGCACGGTTGAGGAATACTCTGTTTATTTCACCCTCAGGACCATTACGGGGCAAGGCTGATGTGGTTTATCGTGATAGTAAAGTGCTTTCGCGCTATAAAAATGTTGCATTTACCAGTTGTCGACCAGGTAATCAGGACTGGGTTGCACATGCCAGTCGGTTTAAAATGAACAAACAATCAGGGTTGGGGTCGGCAAAACATGCCTGGCTTGAATTTAAGGGAGTTCCTTTTTTTTACACGCCTTATATTGCATTTCCTTTGGATGATCGCAGAATGACAGGGTTTTTAATGCCCAAATATGGGGGTAATAATAAGGATACTGGGTTTGACGTGACTATACCATATTATTGGAATATTGCACCGAACTATGATCTTACTATTTGGCCTCGGTATATGACGAAACGAGGGGCTATGTTAGGAGGGGAGTTCCGCTATCAAAATAAAATAACTGAGCAGATAAGGACTGCTGGATCAGTCGGTGTGGAATACCTGCCTTATGATTTTCTTAGAGATGAATCTCGTTATTCAGGCGCTTTCAGAAATCATACGCAATTTACCCCAAACTTAGTCGCAGATATAGATTTTAATTATGTTTCCGATAAAGAATATTTTGATGAATTGAGTGATTCTTTAGGGATGAGAGGGTTTTCTCAACCTCAAGGATACACTAATACATTACAAGGAATAACGCAGGATAGGTTCCTCCAAAGTCATGCAAGTTTACGATATAGTGGAAAAGGGATTTCATTTATTACCCGTGCAGAAACTTACCAAACTATTGATAATGAAGTACAGGACACCTCAAAGCCATATTATAAATTACCCGAAGTGGCATTGAATTTGAATCATTCATTTGATGATTGGCCTATAGATGTAGGGGTGGAAAATGAATATATTAACTTTTATCGAGAAAGTAGAACAAGTGGACATCGTTTTAATATAAAGCCTTTTGTGAGTATACCTATAGAATCGACAGGTGCTTTTTTTAGACCAAAATTTTCCATGCAATATACCCAATATTATTTGGATAACCTTGAACGAGAAAAGGAAAAAAACTTTACAAGAGTATTGCCGATTGTTTCTGTTGATAGTGGATTGATTTTTGAACGAGATTTTGAATTTGCCAATTCTGGATTTTTACATACAATTGAACCTCGGCTATTCTATTTATTAATTCCAAAAAAACAGCAGGAAAAAGTAACCATTTTTGATACTGCAGAATATGATTTTAGTTATGCTAGTTTGTTTAGGGAAAATAGATTTAGTGGTAATGATATGGTTCAAGATGCTAATCAATTAACATTAGCGGTATCCTCAAGTTTGATTGATTCCGACACTGGAGTTGAGCGTCTTAGACTAAGTGTTGGAGAAATATTGTATTTTAGAGATAGAGAGGTTACTTTATCAGGTGAGCCCAAAACTTATAGTTGGTCTAATTTAGTGGCCGAATTGAGAGGGAAAATAACTGACAATTGGTCTTTTTCATCAGGTATTCAATGGAATCCAGAGCTAAATGATGTGACTCGTGGTCATGCTGAAATAACATATCGAAACTCAAATCAGCCGGGTAAACTTATTAATTTGGGTTATCGTTACCGAAAGGAACAAAACGAGTTAACTAAAAATATTATTCAAACAGATGCTTCATTTCGCTGGCCAATTTATGATAATTGGCATGCAGTGGGGCGTTGGCAGTATTCATTAAAGCATGATAAAACAAAGGATAGTTTTTTGGGGTTAGAGAAGGAGAATTGTTGTTGGCGTTTTCGTATTATTTGGAGACGCTATACAAATTCTTTAAATGATCCGAATGATACGGATTCTTTTGGACAAATGGAAGAAGGTTTTTTTGTCCAGATGGAATTAAAAGGTTTTGGTGCTTTAGGTAATAACGCTGAAGAATTTCTTGAGCGCAATTTGAACGGTTATCAGAGAATAGAATAGATGGCAAATAGATTGATGGGTAAGTTTTCTAAGGTATTTGTTATATTTTTAATTTTTAATAGCTTTGCTGTGCGGGCAGAGCTATTAGATCGAATTGTCGCTGTCGTGGAAGAGGATGTGATACTTGAACGTGAACTTTCCGCAGAAGTGGATTCTATCAAAAAAAAATTAATTAGTAATCGGGTGATGATGCCGCCAGAAATGGTTCTTAAAAAACAAGTGTTGGAGAGGGTCATCATTGATAAGCTACAACGACAATTAGCAAAAAGATCAGGAATACGCATCAACGATGAAATGCTACGGGCTTCGATAAGTGATATTGCTAGAAGAAATGATTTGTCAGTTGAGCAGTTTAAACAAGAATTAGAAGCTGAGGGTATGAGTTTCAAGGCTTTTGAAGATAATATTCGTAATGAAATTATTATTAATCAATTGAGAGCAAGAGAAATTGGGACACGTATTAAAGTAACAGATAGAGAAATTGAACATTATTTGGAGACACAAGGTGAGATAGGTGATAATACTATTCATTATCAACTAGGACATATTTTGATTTCACTACCTGATGGAGCCTCATCTTCTGCTATTAAACAGGCAAGGAAAAAAGCAGATAAAGTAATTGAAAAGCTAAAAAGTGGCGCAGACTTTAATCAATCTGCTATTGCTTATTCTGATGGTGGAGATGCACTTAAAGGTGGTGGTCTAGGTTGGCGACGGATAGGGGAAATTCCAACCCTCTTTGTGGATACTGTGGTAAAAATGAATAAAGGGGATATTGGCGATTTAATTCGAAGTCCCAGTGGTTTTCATGTCATCAAGTTGCTTGATATTAAAGGCTTGGATAAACATATTGTAACGAAAACTAAGGCACGGCATATATTAATTAAAATCAATGAACTCATTGATGATGCAGAAGCAAAAAAACGCTTGTTGGCGTTAAAACATCGTATAAAAGAGGGAGATAAATTTTCTACATTAGCGCGATCAAATTCGGATGATAAAGGTTCTGCTATAAAAGGAGGGGGTTTAGGTTGGGTAGGTGAAAATGATTTGGTTCCACCCTTTGAAGCGGCAATGAAAAAATTAGCTATCAATGAAATTAGTGATCCGGTTCAAACTCAGTTTGGTTGGCATATTATTCAAGTGTTGGAAAGGGAAGAAAGAGATAATAGTGTAGAACACAAGAAAGAAAGGGTTCGAGAAGAAATTCGTAAGCGAAAAATAGAGGAGGAAACCGAATTGTGGTTGCGCCGCTTGCGTGATGAGGCGTTTGTTAATATCAACCTAGAAAGAATGTAATTTGACCTTATGGAGAAAAATAATACAGAGGGTGATAACGAAGAGTTAAAAAATTGTTTAAAATTAATTATAGCTGATGGTGAGTTGAGTTCTCATCAACAAGTAGTTAGGCAATTATCGAGTGATTTACAAATCAGCATTCTTGATTGTGCTGCGGCATTATTACTATTTCTTCGGTCAGAATATTTAGATTTAAAAGTAGAAATTGAACCTCTGAGTGAGGATAAAAAAAATATTGATCAGTCTTTTACTTTAGTTAAACCTAAATCCGTTCGTTATAGAATGGAAGTAGGGCGTATGCATGATGTTTTGCTGGAAGAGATAAAGACAGTCCTTGTTGAGGTGTCAGGGGTTGAATATAACAGAATTGGGCGAATAGAAATTCGTAATCATTACACGCTAGTTGATCTTCCAGATGGGATGCCTGCTGATATTTTTCAGCTATTATCTGAAACAGAAATTAGTCGACAAAAATTAAGTTTAAAACGAATAAAGTTACAAAAAAGAACTCAGCGGAGGAGGAAAAGATATTAAGGTATCGCCTGGAATATGGGTGGTTATATTTATGGCGAGTTATTTAATGTTTCAAATTGGAGGCTGCGACCGGAATCGAACCGGTGTAGATGGCTTTGCAGGCCACTGCATAACCACTTTGCTACGCAGCCTTTTATTCCGACATACCACCAACAAAGAATAAGAAATAAAAAAGCCGCGTAATAAGCGGCTTTTTACTATCTATTGGAGCGGGAAACGAGATTCGAACTCGCGACCCCAACCTTGGCAAGGTTGTGCTCTACCAGCTGAGCTATTCCCGCATATCGATCGGAGTATTATAGCGAATATTCCCGCTTCGTCAAACGTTTAATTTAGATTATTGGAGATTACCCATCCGGTTTTTCCTGCGCAGTTGCCCTCTATCATCTCTACTTGAGCGTATTTAGCACCAGTGACTACTTGCAATTGTTTAAGCTTAACTTTTGTTTGCTGTGGCACATGTAGGCATGTGCTGGTACGATCTTTTTCCTCTGTATCGTCATAAGCAGCCATTGAACCAGGAACAGATACTAATCTAACTGTTGCATCTGGGTCAACGTTATTAACGCCTTTTAATTCGTATGCTTGTCCTACTGATAGATTGACATTTCTTGGTGCTGGAAGAGGTTTTTTGTCACCTCCTCCTCCTGACATTAACAAAGAAAGGATTACAAGTGCTAAAATACCGAGACCACCAAAGAAAACTTTGGGGTTAGATTCTTTTAAAGCCATTGCTTTTGAAACAACGTTATCTTTGATATCAGAAGCAGTATCAACTGCTTCATCAACAGTTTCTTCTATGTTGTCAATGACTTCGTCAACTGTTTCCTCAATATTTTCAACTACTTCACTTGCAGTTTCTTTAAGTTTATCGACTAATTCCTCTGATTTATCTACAGATTCGTTAGTATTTTCATCATTACTCATTTTCATTCCTCTTATTATTATAAATTTCAGAAGGGTTGTTCTTTAACGAACGTACTCATGATAATAACATCTGACAAAGTTTTTTTATCATTAAGACGTAAGCTATAACTGTTATAGCGAGTACGCTACATCAAATGGTGCTACTATGCATTGTGCCATAATAGTGCAATGCAGAAACAAATGCCAGAAGATAGATAAAAAAGACAAGCTAGCTGTCGAAATATCTTGTACATGTTCCTAACTAAAGGTTGTTTTATTTTTATTTAAGTGAGTAAGGTACCATGATATTAAAACTTTTCAAGTTTAAGTGTCATAAACTGCTTATCTTTTTTTATTAATTCAAAAAAATCAGTTAGCTTGGAATTATAGTGAAAAGATGCTGGTCTATAGTGCTTTCAAAATTAGTGTTTTATGCTTAGGAACGTGCACGGAATAAGTTCGTCAACTGGCGCAGGTTTTTTGTTTGTCTTTAAGGTGTGGTAACTAACAGGCGCGTAGCAAGCTACGCAACTTATGTGGACTCCCCCTGTGTCAACAACAAATTTGCTTGATAAAAGAATTAAATGCGCACTTATGTACGAGCTCTATATTGAGTA
>VAPK010442060.1_pt1 | contig 11480 bp, 15 predicted proteins | sample 3395031 | NCBI WGS metagenome assembly VAPK01 (sample SAMN08290443, study PRJNA428436) | hydrothermal vent metagenome | isolation source: Deep-sea hydrothermal vent chimney 1 | place: Pacific Ocean: Juan De Fuca Ridge
AATATGGATGACATTCGTGCCCTGTGCGCGGTGACCGATGAAGGCATCACCGGTGCAATTACCGGCCGTGCTATTTATGAAGGTACGCTGGACTTTGCTGAGGGGCAGGCGTTGGCGGACAAGCTGTCCGCCAGGGATAAATGACGAGTGACGAGTAAAAGCATTGAATTTCTGATCAACTCCGTTCGCCCTGAGTTTATCGAAAGGTTTGCCATGAACGGTGAGATTGAGCAGGTGTGCCTTGTTTTGTTGGGTTTCTCTTGCTCCTCGTCCCACGCCCCTCGGAACTATCTCTCATGAGTCTGGCAAAACGTATCATTCCCTGCCTCGACGTGGACAATGGCCGCGTAGTCAAGGGTGTGCAATTTGTTGATATCCGTGATGCCGGTGATCCGGTGGAAATCGCCCGTCGCTACGATGAACAGGGCGCGGATGAGTTGACCTTTCTAGATATTACTGCCAGCTCCGATAACCGGGAAACCATGGTTCATGTGGTCGAACAGGTCGCCGGGCAGGTTTTTATACCGCTGACGGTGGGCGGCGGTATTCGTACGGTTGAAGATATTCGTCGCATGCTCAATGCCGGAGCCGACAAGGTGGGTATTAATACGGCGGCGGTATTTAATCCAGAATTTGTGCGAGAAGCGGCTGAAAAATTTGGCTCCCAGTGTATCGTGGTAGCGATTGATGCCAAGCGCGTTAGTGCCGATGGTGAGCCACCACGTTGGGAAATTTTCACCCATGGCGGACGCAAACCCACGGGTATTGACGCGCTGGAATGGGCGGTCAAAATGGTAGATTTCGGTGCCGGTGAGATCCTGCTCACCAGCATGGATCGGGATGGTACTAAAATCGGTTTTGATCTGGCCCTGACGCGAGCGGTTAGTGAGGCGGTCAAAGTTCCGGTGATTGCATCCGGGGGTGTTGGCAACCTGGATCATCTGGCCGAGGGCGTGAAAGAAGGCAAAGCCGACGCCGTACTGGCCGCCAGTATTTTTCACTTTGGAGAATATACGATCGAGCAGGCCAAGCAACACATGGCCGAACAGGGTATTGAGGTTAGATTGTAGGTTCTTTGCGTTAAAATACGGGCTTGCTTGAATTCCATGAATTGGCTAGATGAAATAAAATGGACCGGTGACGGTCTGGCTCCGGCGATTGCTCAGGATGCTGAAAGCGGCACGATCCTGATGATGGCCTGGATGAACCGCGAGTCTCTGGCACTGACCGTTGCAGAAGGTCGGGCGATTTACTGGTCTCGCTCGCGCAACAAGCTCTGGCGCAAGGGGGAGGAATCCGGCCATGTGCAGGTTTTAAAAGATATTCGGCTGGATTGTGACAATGATGTCATTCTTCTGAAAGTGGAACAAAAAGGCGGTATTGCCTGCCATACTGGCCGACATAATTGCTTTTTCAAACAGTTGCAGGACGGTCAGTGGGTCGAAGTTGAAGCGGTGCTGAAAAATCCGGATGATATATACAAATGAGTGAAATACTACAGCAACTGGCCGGGGTTCTGGAGGCGCGTAAAAATGCCGATCCGGATAGCTCCTATGTCGCAAAGCTATACGCTAAGGGACTGGATAGCATACTTAAGAAAATTGGTGAGGAAGCAACCGAAACCGTGATGGCGGCCAAAGACGGCGATGCACAGCATCTGGTGTATGAAGTGGCTGATTTGTGGTTTCATTGCATGGTGTTACTGGCCCAACAGGGGCTGGCAGTTGATGATGTACTGAATGAGCTGGATCGGCGTTTCGGCCTCTCCGGGCTGGATGAAAAAGCCGCGCGGGGTGAGTCATGAGTGATTGTCTGTTCTGCAAAATTGCGGCGGGTGAAATTCCGGCGGACAAGGTGTATGAAGATGAGCAGGTGGTGGTTTTTCGGGATATTAACCCTAAAGCGGCCGTGCATCTGCTGATTATCCCGCGTGAGCATATTATTGGTCTGAATGGACTTGAAGCCGGGCACGATGCGCTAATTGGGCATATAATGGGTCTAATTCATTCTCTTGCCGTGGATCAAGGTCTGGAATCCGGGTATCGGACTATTATCAACACCGGCCGGGATGGCGGGCAGGAAGTTTTTCATTTACATATTCATTTACTGGGTGGCCGTGACTTGCCTGGCTTCGGCTAAGCTATGCAACGGGATCCGGTAGTTCGAAGATAGACGTGGAGTAAAAGTTTATGGGTATTGGTGTTTGGCAGTTAGTTATTATTCTTCTTATTGTGTTGTTATTGTTTGGCGCAAAGCGCCTTCGCAATATCGGTGGCGACCTGGGTTCAGCCGTTAAGGGTTTTCGTTCGGCCATCAAGGATGAAGAAAAAGGCGCGGACAAAGCAGCTGGCGAAGCACAAATTGAGCAACGTGAAGGCGAAATTATTGAGGGTGAAGTTAGTAAGAAAAAAGACGAGGTGTAATCTTGCTGACTTCTTTGTTCTTCCTTTCTCGCACGGCATCGCTGTACTATGTTTGATATTGGTTTTTGGGAACTTGCGATCATCGGCATCGTCGGCCTGATCGTGATTGGTCCGGACAAGTTGCCGGGGGTGGCGCGTACCCTTGGTAAATGGGTAGGGCGTACTCGACGTTTAGTTAATCAGGTAAAAACCGACATTGATCTTGAGCTCAAGCAGGATGAGTTACGCAAGATGCTGGAACAGCAATCCGGCATGAATGAAATTAAGGAAACATTAAATTCTGAGCAGTATAGCTTTGAAGATGAGAAGGATTACCTGGTCAATGCAATGGATGATGCCAAGCTTGAGTCGACCGCCATTGAAGAGCCCCCTGAAAATGCCGAGCCGTTCGATGATGATGGTTCTACTGGTCATTCTGATCCCGACGACACGGTAAAACATGAGCGAACATAAGCCCTCTTCTCCGGATTCTGGCACGGAGTCAACGGAGCAGGAACTCCCCTTTCTTTCCCACCTGTTTGAGCTGCGTGATCGCCTCATGCGTATCGTGCTGGTGGTGATGTTGATTTTTGCTGGTCTGTTTTCTTTCGCAAATGATCTTTACCATTTGCTGGCCACGCCGCTGCTGGTGCATTTGCCCGAGGGTAGCAGCATGATAGCTACGGAAGTGGCTTCCCCCTTTCTAACTCCGTTCAAGCTGGCGCTGGTTGCTTCCATCTTTATGGGCATGCCCTTTATTCTTTATCAGGCCTGGGCCTTTATTGCACCGGGACTGTATAAACATGAAAAGCGGCTGGCGTTCCCGTTGCTGTTTTCCAGTATTGTTTTGTTCTATGTGGGAATGGCCTTTGCGTTTTATGTGGTCTTTCCGTTGGTGTTTGGCTTCTTGACTTCAACCGCGCCGGAAGGGGTGGCGGTGATGACCGACATCAGTAAATATCTGGATTTCGTTTTAAAACTGTTTTTTGCCTTTGGCATAGCTTTTGAAGTTCCCATAGCCACTATTTTGCTGGTGCTGGCCGGGATGACCACCCCGGATGAACTGGCCGCTAAGCGAGCTTATATTATCGTCGCTGCATTTGTAGTGGGCATGTTACTGACTCCACCTGATGTTATCTCGCAAACATTATTGGCTTTGCCCATGTGGCTGTTGTTTGAAGTGGGATTGTTTTTCTCACGGATACTGGTTAGACAACGGGAAGAAAAAAACGCAAGCGAACAGAATGGTCATGATGAAGTAGATGACGAGCTGGACAAAGCTATCGCCGAAGAAGAAAAACTCAATACCTCTAAAAAAGAATAAGTGATGATATTGGGGGATGCTGGGACTATTTTGTAGTACAGAGAATATTTTTAACCGCGTCCTCTGCGGTTAAAAAAATAATCAATCCTGCCACATTCGTTTGCAAAACACGACACAGGGACGCTTTGTATGAATAGCAATGGCAAGACAGTTTCTCTTGTTCTCGGCAGCGGGGGTGCGCGTGGTATCGCTCATGTTGGGGTTATCGAATGGCTGCTGGATAATGGCTATGATATTCGCAGCATTGCCGGTTCCTCCATGGGCGCGTTGGTAGGGGGCATTTATGCGGCTGGCGAACTGCAGATATTCAAGCAATGGATCCTGGCGCTCACGCGTACTGATGTGATTCGGTTTCTGGATTTTTCTTTTAGTTCGGAAGGTTTGTTCAAGGGCGAGCGTATCATTTCGGTTTTAAAAGAACTGGTGGGCGAGCACAATATAGAAGATCTGCCGGTTAATTTTACTGCGGTGGCATCGGATATTGAGCGACAGAAAGAAGTCTGGTTAAGTGATGGCCCCTTGTTTGATGCGATTCGTGCCTCGATTGCCGTACCTACCATTTTTACACCGCATGAGTATCGGGGGTTGCGCCTGCTCGACGGTGGCCTGCTGAATCCCGTTCCGGTGATGCCCACCCTTCGAGATCAAAATGATTTGACCATTGCGGTCAATCTGAATGGATCAAGCAATCGCCAGCAACGGGATGATACTGAAGCACGGGAGAATGAAGAGAGGGAAGAAAACTATAATCCTTATCAGCAACGTATTCTCGACTTTATTGAAAGCATGCAGCGTAGCATAAAGAAAAATGATAAAGGACGCTTGAATATGCTGGAGCTGGTTAGTAGCTCGTTTGAAACCATGCAAAATGCACTTTCAACCATAAAGATTGCGGCTTCACCACCGGATGTGCTGATTGAAATTCCCCGCAGTGCTAGCCGTGCTTTTGAATTCCATCGCGGTAAAAGTTTAATTGAGCTGGGTTATGAAAAGACCGCCCAGGCAATGGACAGGCTGTAGCTTCGGCTTTAGCCGTACCTGTTCCGCTAACGGGTGAACCCACAATGAATGTTACGGGCTTGTGTATCCCGAATCTTAGCTTAACGAGGTATCCTGTGATTGTGCTCGATTGAGATTTAGAACAACTGCCTTGGATGACGAGGCCTGGGCATTATACCTGTGATACCAGCGATTAAAATCTCTGACATTCATGGCATAGCTGATATAAGCACCCTGAGCAATGTCACAGTCCTCCGTTGCCAGGTGATCGAATAAGGCGGCGGTTGAGACTCCTTCAGCGATGACCATAAAATTCATATTGTGTGCCAGTTCGATAATTGAACGTACGATCATGGCATCGGCTTTGTTATCGAGCATTCCCTGGATAAAGGACATATCAATTTTAATTACATCGACCGGCAGGTTTTTTAGATAGGCCAGAGAAGTATAGCCGGTTCCAAAGTCATCAATACTGAGCCTGATCCCCATGTCGTGTAACTGGCCCAGAATTTCCTGAGCACGTTCTGGTTCCTGCATGATCGCAGTTTCAGTGATTTCCAGTTCCAGAAATTCAGCTGCAAGTCCGTAGTCATCTAGCATGATTTTAATTTCAGATATGATATCCAGATTGTGCAGCATGCGTGGTGAAAGATTGATGGCAACGGATAAGGGCATGCCCTGCGCATGCCAGCTGGCACATTGTTCAATACCGGTTTTCAGTGTCCAGTAGGTTAAGGGTTTTATAATGCCGGTTTGTTCGGCCAGCTCGATAAAAATATCGGGCTGAATGTAGCCGTAAATAGGATGTGGCCAGCGCAACAGGGCTTCGACGCTGTTGATCTGGCGTTGGCGGATATCCGCTTTTGGTTGATAGTTGAGTTCAAGATTGCCGTTCTCGATGGCACGACGCAGATCACCCATCAGGGTTAGACGTTTGAGGCTGTGGGGATCTTTGTCCTTGTCATAAAAAGCAAAAAACTCACCGCTGTGTTTGGCCAGATACATGGCAGTATCCGCATGACGGATAAGTGTGTGTGCATCTTCACCATGTTCAGGATAACAAACGATGCCAAGACTGGTTTCGGTTTCCAGCAGAAGCTCTTTGATCGTGAAAGGTTTTTGCAGTGTGGTGATGATGCTGTCGATGGTGTCCTGGATATGTGTCTCGTTGTCGTGGTTGACGAGAATGGCAAATTCATCCCCTCCCATACGCGCAACAGTATCTGAATCAGAAAGCAGCTGTTGCAATCGTTCAGATATCTGACACAGCAGCAGATCACCAATGTCATGGCCGAGGGTATCGTTAACCTCTTTGAAGTGGTTGAGATCCATTACAATTAAAGCGAGCCCTGATGATTTATTTTTTGCCCTGGCGATAGCCTTTTCAAGTTGTTCATAGAGTAGCAGGCGATTGGGAAGGCCGGTCAGATTATCATGGGTCGATTGATATTGAATCGCATTGGTTTGCGCCTGTAACTTTTTGGAGATAGTTGATGAAATGATAAGCCCCAGCCAACCGGCCAGCCAGAGAATAACCCAACCAGTAATCAGCATGCGCACGGTTAATGTGTTCAACAAGCTATCTGCATACTGGCTGTGATAGATTTGCAGCAGTTGATACGGTGAGCCTTGAATAGGGGTGCGTTGCCATAAATAGAGTTGTTCATTAAGGTTGATACGCCCCGATCTGGATTCGTTAAGCTGGGCGCGCGGGGGTATATATTGTCCTTCGGGTGGCTTCTGCTTTATCAGGTAAGTATTGTTTTGATCCAGGATACTGAGAAAAAATGGATGGCTGGCATCATTCTGAAAATGTTCAGACAGGGTTTTTAATTCAGGATTTTTCTGGTAGACGTTGGCGAGAATATTGGCATGGTATTGCAGCGAGATCTGCAAGATATATTGTTCACTTTCTATATTGGCGGTATGGGTAATTTGATAATTAATATAGCCGAATACAAGTAGCACGCTAAGCACCAGCGAGACAAGGTAAAGTAGCAGTTTGCGATGCAGTTTCATGGATTCAGGCTTTAATCATGTTTGTGCTTACGGGTATTGTAGCCAATGAGTATATAGAAAGGGCAGATACCGATAAGAGCGATAAAGAGACTGGTCACGCCGATAACCCCCAGCATTATTCGGGCGATATTGTCTTCAATGAGATCATTAATAAAACCAAAGTAGATCATGACTAAGCTAAGCACGATCCGGATCAGCATATCCAACCTGCCAATATTTCGCATTGTTCCCATAAAAATGCTCCTGTTTTCGGGAATGCTTCTGACTCATAAGCATCTATAAGCATGTGCTAAATCATAAGCTGAGGCTGGGTTTAGATGTACGCTTAACCGAATTTATAATTATATTGTTATCTTTATTTTATCCTTATAAATCTAGTATAAACTTAACATCAACACAAGTACGATATATAGAGGCCAAATATATAGACTACGTCAGGAGACAAGATTGAAAACATTTAGTACGAATACAAAACTGGGTTTCATTTTATTTTCTTTACTGAATATCTCGGTTGCGGCGGCAAGTGGTGGTGGCCATGAGGGTGCACACTGGGGTTATAGTGCAGAGACGGGGCCAGCGCACTGGGGTGATATGAAGCAGGAGTTTTCTACCTGCAAAAGCGGTAAAAAGCAGTCACCGATTGATATTCATGGTGCCGCATCTGCCAACCTGCCAAAGATCGCTTTCAGCTATCAGGCTACACCATTGAATGTGGTTAATAACGGCCATACCATTCAGGTAAATTACGCGCCGGGTAGCAAAATCAGCGTTAATGGTAAGCAATATGAGTTACTGCAATTTCATTTCCACAGTCCCAGTGAACATGAGATAAATGGCAAACCTGCCGACATGGTTGCACATCTGGTGCACAAGGCAGCGGATGGTCAGCTGGGTGTTATTGGTGTGCTGATGAAAAAAGGGGAGAGCAATCCCTTGATTGAAAAAATCTGGAAGCACATGCCGAAACATGAAGGTGAGTATAGTCAGGCTGTGATCAAAGTTAATGTGAATGACTTATTGCCCGCCGGTAAAACCTATTACAATTATTCTGGTTCTTTGACGACCCCACCTTGCAGTGAAGGCGTTAACTGGATGGTCCTGAAAAATACGGTTGAAGTCTCAGCTGCACAGATTGCCGCTTTTACTGGCATCTTCCATAAAAGCACTCGTCCGGTACAGCCTTTGAATGGGCGAATTATTAAGGTCGCTCACTAAAACTGAGATCAGCTCCCGCGCCTTTCGGGCGCGGGATGCAATTTTTTTTCCGCTCCCGTATAGTCGTTACAATAAGAATAAGGGAGACGGGTATGCGTACGATCATGGTGTTAAATGCCAAGGGTGGTTGTGGCAAAAGTACTCTCTCGACCAATTTAGCAAGTTATTTTGCGGTTGAGCGAGGGCAGAAGGTCGTCATAATAGATTTTGATCCGCAAGGTTCCAGCATTGCCTGGCTCAAGGCACGCGGAGATCGGGAACCTATCATCCTTGGTTTGCCGGCCTGGGAAAAAAGTGTACGTATCCCCCAATCTGTTGATGTTGTCATTCTGGATACGCCAGCCAGGGTGCAAGGTCAGGAACTGAGTCAGCTGGTGCGTCGGGTTGAGACTATCATCGTGCCGGTGTTGCCATCCCCCATTGATATGCGTGCTGCCGCAGATTTTCTAAAAGCCCTGTTGCTCAACGGCAAAATTTCTCGTAAGCAGACCAAGGTCGCGGTGGTGGCTAACCGAGTACGGGAAAACACTCTGATTTATCAGTCGCTACAGGCCTTTCTCAAATCACTTAAAATCCCCTTTTTGACCAGCTTGCGGGACACGCAGAATTACATCCGGGCCGAGGATCAGGGGCTGGGTATTTTTGAAATGCCCGCCTCGCAGGTCTGGCAGGATCTGGAACAGTGGCAGCCCTTGCTACGCTGGCTGCGTAGTAAGCGCAGTTTTCCTGACGAATAAAGATTGGCTCCCGTTTTTAAGCTGTATTTTAAATATGGGTGTTGGATAAGGTGTAATTTTTTGATCTTATTTTAATTTATGCCAGAATCAGCATAATGTAGTTAATTTAGGATGTGTCAGCGATAATATGAATAAACCAGAGATACTGGAAAAAATACGCGCGGCAAAGCGATCTCATGTGACCTGGGTAAAGCGGGCTCGCTCATTGATTGATGGCGTGCCGGTGGATAAGGATAAAGTGCCAGTACAGTCGACGGACTGTATTTTTGGGCAGTGGTATTACGGTGACGGTAAAATGCTGAGGAAGTTGCCCAGTTTTCAGGCGATTGAAGATCCGCATAACCGTTTACACGAAACCTATTCTAAAATATTCAAACTTTTGTTTGGCGACAACAAGCCCTCCTTTTTAGCCAAGGTGCTGGGGCTTAAATATAAGCCGAAAGACAAAGATTTGACTGAGGCAAATGATTTGTTCAAAGAGTTGCAGGCCTGGTCAGATATTATTGTTGGCCGTTTGGGCAAGCTGGAAGATCAAATTAAACAGATGCCCGAGAACTAATAAACTCTGGTACGACAAAGTACGGCTGTAGGTTCGACTTCAGTCGTACAAAATCAAGTAACAGCGAGGCTTCGTTTAACTCCGCGTTCGATTAAAATCGAATTTACAGTACCTTATCCCCCACATTTATTTTACAGCTTGCCAGCCCCTGCTGTAGATTAGGATAGTGCAGCTGTACCCCCAATTCATTTAGCATGCGCCGGTTATCAAGCTGGCGGGACTCCTGTAAATAGGACCGCATACCGGCACTCAACTGCTTTTTCGCCTCAGTCCAGTCGATGTTCGGGGGGCGGGGTAGATTAAAGTAGTCCGCGATGAGATTAAAATATTCGGTCATATTGCTCTGCGAGCCATCACTGATATTGTAAATCCGTCCGCCGATGCCCTTTTTTGCCGCTGCCACACAGGCCTGCACGAGATCGGCCGAGTGGATGCGGTTAGTCACCGGAGCCAGGTGTTCGTGAATAATGGGGATCTGATCCCGAATGCGCTTTAAAGGCAGGCGACCCGGCCCGTAAATTCCGCCGGTGCGCAGGGTGATCACCGGAACCTGTTGTGTTTCGCCCCAGCGACGCACTGCCTGTTCAGCAAAATAGCGGCGTTTGGCACGTGCCGCCACTGGGCGAGCCGGGGTTTCTTCATTAATCAGACGACCGCCCTGATCGCCATAGACCCCTGAGGTGCTGAGGTAGACAATCCGGGCGGGAGGTGGCACGGCCTTGATGAGTTGAAGAAAGTTGCTCATGCGCGGATCCTGCTCACCTGATTTCGGTGGTGGAGCAAAGTAATAGACCAGCGCCTGATCCAGGGTTAATCTTGCTAGATCGGAAGGGGATGTTTCGGTGGTGGCCTTATCCAGATCCAGAGTTAGAGGAGTAATGCTTTGCTGGAGAAGTTGTTCGGCGCTGTTTTTTGAACGAACCAGCCCGGTGACGGGCAGGCCTGCCTGCTGCCATTGACGGGCGACAAGTCGGCCGATACCACCGCAGCCGATGATAAAAACCTGGGTAAAGTCTTTTCCTTGTGCTGTCATTGAGTGATAATGCTCCACATTGTTAATAGTTGAGTGATTTTATGAGTTATTCTGTAAAAATTGAACCAAGTGGCCACCGTTTTAACATCGAAGTGGATGAATCCGTGCTGGATGCCGGCCTGCGTCAGGGCATCAGTTTACCCTATGGTTGCCGTGATGGGGCCTGCGGGGCCTGTTTGGGTAAATTGAAATCCGGCCAGGTGTCCTATCCTGACGGCCCGCCGATTGCCCTTTCTGAAGAAGATGAGGCCGAAGGCATGGCGATTTTTTGTCAGGCTCATGCGCAAAGTGATTTGATCATCGAGTCGGATGAGGTTGAAAGCAGCAATGATATTGAGATTAAAACCCTGCCCTGTCGCATCACCGAGCTTAAACGCCTGAACCATGACGTGATGTTGGTGATGCTTAAATTACCAGAAGCCGATCGGATGCAGTTTTTGGCTGGTCAGTACATTGATTTTTTACTTGAAGACGGACGTAAACGCGCCTTCTCGCTGGCCAATGCGCCACATGAAGATCATGATCTGGAGTTACATATTCGCCACGTTGAGAATGGTCGTTTCACCGGACAGGTCTTTGATTCTCTTAAGCTCAAAGACATTATGCGTATCGAAGGGCCTTATGGGCAATTTTTCCTGCGTGAGGATTCTGCTTGCCCGATTATTTTTATGGCCGGTGGAACCGGCTTTGCGCCGATAAAGGGCATTATTGAGCATGCGCTGGCAATGGGTATTAAGCAGTCGATCCACCTGTACTGGGGAGCGCGCAAGCAGGAAGATTTGTACATGCATGAGCTGGCGCAGGAATGGGCCGAGCAGCATCCTCATATTGAGTATCACCCGGTACTTTCTGAAGCCGATGAAGGCTGGCAAGGTCGTACAGGTTATGTACACGAAGCCATTCTTTCAGATTTTGCGGATTTAAGCGGCTATGAAATTTATGCTTCCGGGCCGCCGGTGATGGTTTACGCTGGACAGGATGCCTTCCCTGCTCAGGGGCTGAACCTGGAATCCTATTATTCCGATGCATTTGAATTTTCGAATGATTAGACCGGCATTTCTGCTATCGTTAATCTCAAGACTTTGTCTTTGCAAGGTTGTTTTTGTAAGGATATAACTCGGTGATTTTATAGAAACAATCAAACTTCAGGCTAAAGATTTTAGCTTGGTTACCGACATTAAGCTGCACAGCA
>VAPK010843738.1_pt1 | contig 11480 bp, 6 predicted proteins | sample 3395031 | NCBI WGS metagenome assembly VAPK01 (sample SAMN08290443, study PRJNA428436) | hydrothermal vent metagenome | isolation source: Deep-sea hydrothermal vent chimney 1 | place: Pacific Ocean: Juan De Fuca Ridge
ACACCATTTGTTGATGGAAATGTGCTGTATTTTTCTTCAAATAAACCGGGAGGAGTTGGCAAACTAGATGTTTATATGACAAAATTAGACGAGTCTATACCGGAACCAATAAATTTAAAAAAACCAATCAATAGCAAAGGAGATGATATTTCGTTTATTATTAATAATAAAACACAAGAAGGATATTTATCTTCCAATAGAAGAGGCGGAAAAGGTGATGACGATATTTATGCCTTTACTCAAGTTACAGTTAACCCGATTTGTGACCAAACTATCGAAGGAGTTATTGTTGATAAATTAACAGGATCTCCTATCATTAATGCTTTTGCTACCTTATACAATAACAAAGGTGATATGGTTAGGAAATTAGAAACTTTGGCCAATGGAAAATTCTTTTTTAATTTAAAATGTGGAGAAAATTACCGCATTGTAGGATCAAAATTAGGTTATTTTGATAATGAAAATCAATGGGTTACAAGTAAAATTAATGGATTTGAAGATAATGTATCGCTTGAATTGGATGAAAAGGAGTTTATTACTATGGAGGGTGTAGAATACTTAAATATCAAATCTATTCAGTTTGATTTAAATAAATCAACAATTTTGAAAAGTTCACAAGAAACTTTAGCAAAGGTTGTAAGATTGATGAATAAATTCCCAAAAATGGTTATCCAGTTTGGAGCACATACAGACTCCAGAGCTCCAGATGGCTATAATATGAGATTATCACAGAGAAGAGCTGTTGAAACCATGAACTATCTTAATTCTATTGGTGCAGATATGAAAAGAATAACGGGTAAAGGATATGGGGAGACGAAATTATTTAATAAATGCGCCAATGGTGTAAAATGTACCGAAATAGAACACAGACAAAATAGAAGAACAGAATTTGTTGTAATTAGAAAATAGTATTTTTCAGAAATATTTTCAAAAAAAGCATCGGTCAAAAGACGGATGCTTTTTTTATTGGAAATACTTTAAATACTAAGAAAATATGTATTTTTGCAAACCTAATAGAATATGCACTAAATATGAGTCAAAAATTTCGAGAATATAAAGGGTTAAACCTTCCTGAAATAGCTGAAGAAATACTTCTTTTTTGGCAGGAAAATGACATATTCGAAAAAAGTATTAATTCCAGGGAAGGTAATGAACCTTTTGTGTTTTTTGAAGGACCACCATCGGCAAATGGGTTACCCGGGATTCATCATGTAATGGGAAGAGCCATTAAAGATATATTTTGTAGGTATAAAACATTACAGGGGTATCAGGTGAAGCGTAAAGCGGGTTGGGATACACATGGTTTACCGATAGAATTAGGTGTTGAAAAGGAATTGGGTATCACAAAAGAGGATATTGGCAAGAAAATTACTATTGAAGAATACAACGAGGCCTGTAAAAAAGCCGTAATGCGATACACAGATGTGTGGGAAGATCTTACCAGAAAAATGGGACATTGGGTTGATATGAACGATCCCTATGTAACCTACCAACCAAAGTATATGGAAACTCTTTGGTGGTTGTTGAAGAATTTATATAGCAAGAATTTACTGTATAAAGGATATACGATCCAACCCTATTCACCTAAAGCCGGTACCGGTTTAAGTTCACATGAATTAAATCAACCCGGGACCTATCAAGATATTACAGATACAACGGTTGTAGCCCAGTTTAAAACAATAAAAAGCTCTTTGCCCGAGTTTTTACAAAATATAGATGGTGATTTATTTATTTTAGCTTGGACAACAACACCTTGGACCTTACCATCTAACACAGCTCTAACAGTTGGAAATAAAATTGATTATGTAATTGTTAAAACGTTTAATCAATACACTTTCAAATCTATATATGTTATTTTGGCTAAAACCCTAGTGTCTAGTCAATTTGGTAAGAATTATAAGAAGATTGAAAACACATCAGATCTGGAATTGTATAAAGTTAAGGATAACCAACCTTTAGATAAGTCAGAAAAAATACCCTATTTAATTGTAAGTGAATGTAAAGGAAAAGATTTGTTGGAGATAAAATATGAACAACTTTTACCTTTTACTTTGCCCTATCAAAATTCTGAAAATGCTTTTCGAGTAATTTCCGGTGATTTTGTTACTACAGAAGATGGAACGGGTATTGTTCACACTGCTCCTACATTTGGAGCAGATGATGCTATGGTTGCTAAACAAGCAAAACCGGAGGTACCACCTATGTTGGTATTAGATGATAATAAGATACCTGTGCCTTTAGTAGATTTGCAAGGAAAGTTTACAAAACATATGGGTGAATATGCAGGTAAATATGTAAAGAATGAATATTATAAAGAAGGAGAATCTCCTGAAAGGTCTGTTGATGTAGAGATTGCTATTCGATTAAAAGAGGAAAATCGTGCTTTTAAGGTAGAAAAATACAAACACAGTTACCCAAATTGCTGGAGAACCGATAAGCCAATATTATACTATCCACTAGATTCTTGGTTTATCAAGGTTACGGAGAAGCGAGATAGGATGTATGAATTAAATCAATCTATTAATTGGAAACCAAAATCTACAGGTGAAGGAAGATTTGGCAATTGGTTAAAAAATGCCAATGATTGGAATCTATCACGCTCGCGTTTTTGGGGAACACCATTGCCTATATGGAGAACTGAAGATGGTTTAGAAGAAATTATAATAGGGTCGATAGAAGAATTGAAATTAGAAATGCAGAAGTCTGTTGAAAAAGGATGGATGAAGAAAGATATATTTGCCGATTTTATAATTGGTGATATGAGTGATGAAAACTATGCAAAAATTGACCTTCACAAGAATATTGTTGATCAGATTACTTTGGTTTCTCTTTCTGGAAAGCCTATGAAAAGAGAAGCCGATTTGATAGATGTTTGGTTTGACTCTGGAGCTATGCCATATGCACAATGGCATTATCCGTTTGAAAATAAAGATAAAATTGATGAAAATGAATTTTTCCCTGCCGATTTTATTGCAGAAGGGGTAGATCAAACCAGAGGTTGGTTTTATACTTTACATGCAATAGCAACTATGAACTTTGATTCGGTTGCCTATAAAAACGTCGTATCTAATGGTTTGGTATTAGACAGAACGGGTAAAAAAATGTCAAAAAGACTAGGTAATGCAGTTGACCCGTTTGAAACCATGAAAAAATACGGTCCCGATGCAACACGTTGGTATATGATTTCTAATGCAAACCCTTGGGATAATTTAAAATTTGATATAAAAGGAATAGAAGAGGTTAAAAGAAAATTCTTTGGCACATTGTACAATACCTATTCTTTCTTTATTCTATATGCAAACATCGATAAATTTTGCTATAAAGAGAATGATTTAAATAAACAGGAAAGACCAGAAATAGATCGATGGATATTTTCTGAATTAAACACATTAATTCAGAAAGTAGAAAATTATTATAATGATTATGAACCTACGAAAGTTGCCCGATCTATACAGTATTTCGTAAATGAAAATTTGAGTAATTGGTATGTTCGATTAAGTAGAAGAAGGTTTTGGAAAGGGGAATATCAATCAGATAAGATATCGGCTTACCAAACATTATATTCTTGTTTATTAACCATAGCCAAATTAGCCTCTCCAATAGCTCCATTTTACATGGATAATTTGTACAGAGATTTAACAAAAATTTCTTCGAAAAATAATATAAGTTCAGTACATTTGGGTGATTTTCCAAAAGCTGATGAATCGTTAATAGACGAGTCTTTAGAGCGTAAAATGCGAAAGGCACAAAATATATCCTCCATGGTGTTGTCTTTGCGAAAAAAGGAAATGATAAAAGTTCGACAACCTTTACAAAGAATAATGATTCCTGTTCTTGATCAACAGGATATGGAAGATATAAAGGCTGTTTCTGATTTGATAATATCTGAAGTAAATGTCAAAGAAATAGAATTAATTCAAGATACTTCAGGGATATTAATAAAGAATATAAAACCAAATTTTAAAGTTTTGGGACCTAAGTTTGGTAAAAACATGCGGTTTGTAAGTACGGCCATTCAAAACTTATCGGATAATGATATTTTAAAAATGGAAAGAAATGGAAAGTTAGATATTCAGGTTGATGGAAGCATGGAAACTATTTTGTTAGATGAAGTAGAGATTACCACGCAAGATATTGAAGGATGGTTAGTTGCAAATCAGGGCAATTTAACTGTGGCTTTAGACGTTTCTATAAATAAAGAATTAAAGAATGAAGGAATAGCAAGAGAATTAGTAAATAGAATTCAAAACTTGAGAAAGGAAAAAGGATTAGAAGTTACAGATAAAATTAAATTAACAATAAAAAAAGATGGCGTAATTGATGAGGCTGTTACTTCAAATGCCTTATATATTAAAAATGAAACACTAACTAAAGAATTGGTGTTAAAAGAAAAGATTAAAAATGGAAATAGCATTGTTTTTGACCAAGTTAATACAGAGCTATTATTAGAAAAAGTATAGAAAATGAACGATAACAAAATTAGATATTCAGATCAAGATTTAGGGGAGTTTAAATTGATCATAGAAGAAAAAATAAGACAAGCTGAAAAAGACTTAGCCTTAATTGAAAGCTCGTATAAGAATGATAGCAACAACGGTGTTGAAGATACTTCTCCAACGTTCAAAGCGTTTGAAGAAGGGTCTGAGACTATGTCAAAAGAGGCAAATGTACAATTGGCTATTCGACAAGAAAAGTTTATTCGAGATCTTAAGAATGCACTTTTGCGTATTGAAAATAAAACCTACGGTGTATGCCGTGTAAATGGTAATTTAATCCAAAAGGAGCGATTAAAATTAGTTCCTCACGCCACACTTAGCATTGAAGCCAAAAGACAACAACATTAATATCTTTAATTTTAAACTGTTAAAAGAAAAGAAGACAATCTATTTAATTTCTTTTTTTCTTTTGACAGTAAATTCTTTTGCTCAAAAAATATACACAAAATCTTTGAATTCGGGTGCTAAAAAAATTATTGTCGAATTTAATATCATCGACAAAATTGAATTGATAACTTCAAATGAAAAAAATTTAATTTTTATTACTTCTGAAAGTGAAAATGAAGCACCTCCAAGAATTACATTAAAAGAAGAAAATGGAATTATTTTTATAAAAAGTAATGAAAACTTCTATGAAGATAAAAATTCAGATATAGATAAATTATGCAATGTACAACCTGATTATTCATCTTATCTATTAAAGATTCCGAAAGGAAGAAAAATTGAAATATCGTTTACACAAGGTAATTTCTATGCGAATAATTTTGTGGGTGATTTAAGTTTGCGAATGGAAGAAGGGATGGTGAAAATAAAAAAATTTGAAGGCTCTGTTTTCGTACATATTAATATAGGTAATGTTTATTTCAATGAAATAAAAAACACCGAACTGTCTGTTAAATCAAACATGGGTACTATTTTTTCAGACCTTATAATGACAGATTTGAACCCTATTGAGAATAAATTAAATGGTATTTTTGAAAAAAATGTCAATCAATTAAAGGTTGATGCAATTATGGCAAATATACATTTGAGTTCATCCATGAATTAATTATTTAGTATTATTGTAAAATTTTAATCCAAAAAAACTTGAAAAAAGCAATTTTAATCATTATTCTAGTCTTATTGGTTGACCAAATTTCTAAAGTTTATATCAAAACTCATTTTGTATTGAGTGAAGAAATAAATGTCTTTGGATTAGATTGGTTTCGGATACATTTTTTAGAAAATAATGGAATGGCTTGGGGAAAGGAATTTGGTGGAAAATCTGGAAAACTATTCCTAACTTTATTTCGCTTATTTGCTATTGCCGGAATCGGTTATTGGTTGGTTAATGCGGTAAAGAATAACTCACATAAAATATTAATTGTTGCTATATCATTGATTTTTGCTGGAGCTTTTGGAAATATCATTGACTCGGTATTTTACGGAATATTTTTTGATGATAGCTATCGTAAAGTTGCTACATTTCTACCTCCAGAAGGTGGATATAATTCTCTTTTTCATGGTAAGGTAGTAGACATGTTGTATTTTCCAATGATCAATACGATGCTACCAGATTGGCTGCCTAGCATAAGCTTCAATTTTCCGGATTGGCTACCAGTGATTGGTGGTAATCACTTTTCACTTTTTGAAAACAGACGTTTTACTTTTTTTGACCCGGTTTTTAATATTGCAGATACGGCAATAAGTACAGGGGTTGGATTGTTGGTGGTATTTAATAAAACTATTTTCCCAAAGAAAAAATAGAACATTTCAAATTAAGAGTTTAAGAGTTGATTTCCCTTCTTTTTTTCAGGGCATCTATCAATTGCATTAAATTATCAATTTCGACATGATCCATAATCACTACTTTATACCACTTGTTTTTGTCATTGTGTTGTTCGGGAACCAAATCATATTTTAAAGCAATATCTTCAGGAATAAATTCAGAATGAATGGTTACAATATTCATATTATCTTCTCTATAATATTTAATATTTAAACCATCTAATTGTTTGCAAAACCAATTGGTACGCATTAACAAAACACTAATTTTTTCGTACCACCCATAGGGCCCGTAAGTAAATAAGATCATAAAAACCGCAATAGCATTGGCGCCCGACCTGCTTCCGCAAAGTGTAAGATCCATGCCTTCAACATATTCTGCCTCTTTAGTTAAAACATTCTCTATCAGTCCTTTTCTACAGATATAGACACCTGTTCCATAAGGTGATTGTAACATTTTATGCGCATCTATGGTTATGGAGCAAATTTTTGGATTGGTAAAATTAATCTTTGATTTTAGGTTACTAAATGGGTATACAAATCCGCCATAAGCGCCATCGATATGCATTTTATACTGCAAATCCATTTCATCTAATATATTGGTATATACGTCAGGATCATCAACCGAGCCAAACATGGTTGTTGCCATATTGGAGATAACAATAAAATATTTTTTCCCTTGATTTACTGCATCGATGACTAACTCTTTAAGGGCTTTTTTATCAATTTTTCTTGAACTAAATTCAACCGGAATCGTGATTAAATCAATATGCAACAAGTTGGATCCTTTTGGAATAGAATAATGTGTGTCTTGAGAAGCTAAGATCGCTATTTCCCGATTTTTTGCATTAAAATGATTTGTAAAATAATTTCTAAATACCCACATCGCTTGAATATTAGCCTCAGTTCCACCTGGGGCAATATAACCATCGAATTCTTCATTTTCTAATTTAAAAAAATCAACAGCCAATACTTTAAGCACCTCTCTTTCTATTTCCTGGGTTCCTTTAAAAGCTTTCTCAGAGCTACCAAAAGTATGACAACCTATATGATTTGGATTTGCTACATAAGTTTTAAGAGTGGGTGCATCTTTTAAAAAAGGAGCATCACTGTAAAATACTTTATCATCTAATTTAGACGCCGGGTATCCTAAAGAAGTATCTTTTTCAAAATCGACATTTTCGTTAAGTGCGCTCTCAATTCTAGCTTGAAGTTCTTTATGAGATAATTTTTTCCAATATTTCATTGATAAATCATTTATTTTTGAAATCAAATATTCAGGATTATAAATCCACTTTTACTACTTAAAAAGTTGCTTGCAAAAATACAAATTCTAATTTGATAATAAGGTTTTTCACATTGCGATAAATATGTTTCGATTATAAAATAAGTCACTAAAGGATAAAAATTAAATAGTATTTTTGATAGTTGATTAAAATTAGAATCATCAAACTGGCAGAATAATTAATGAAATTAAAAATTCAAATACAAACGTTACCAAATTCACCGGGTGTATATCAATATTTTGATAAAGATGAAAAAATATTATACGTAGGAAAAGCGAAAAATTTAAAAAAAAGAGTGGCTTCGTATTTTACTAAAAAACATGAAAATGGTAAGACTCGAGTTTTGGTAAACAAAATAGTAACTGTTAAACACATTGTAGTTGAAACAGAGACAGATGCTTTGTTATTAGAAAATAATTTAATCAAAAAATACCAACCCAGATATAATGTCATGTTAAAAGATGACAAGACCTATCCCTGGATATGTATAAAAAAAGAACCTTTTCCCAGAGTTTTTCTAACAAGAAATATTATTAAAGATGGCTCTGAATATTTTGGACCATATACATCGGTAAGAACAGTTAGAGCACTCTTGTCTCTTATTAAAGAACTGTATCCTTTACGTACATGTTCCTACAAACTATCTGAACAAAATATAATTTCTAAAAAGTATAAAATTTGCCTTGAATACCACATAAAAAATTGTAAAGGTGCTTGTGAAGGATTGCAAGAAGAAAGTGAGTATTTAGACGATATAAAAGAAATAAGAAATATTATCAAAGGTAATTTTAAAACATCTTTACATAAGTTTGAAGAATTGATGATGGGTTTTGCTCAGATATCCAAATATGAAGAGGCTCAAAAAATTAAAGAGAAAATAGAGTTATTGTCAAACTATCAATCTAAGTCAACTGTAGTAAATCCTTCTATTAACAACGTTGATGTTTTTTCTATAATTTCTGATGAGAGCTTTGCTTATGTAAATTTTTTTAAGATTGCCAATGGTGCTATAATTCAATCCCATACGATTGAAATTAAAAAGAAGTTGGAAGAAACAGATTTGGATTTGTTAGAATTAGCAATTGTAGAAATTCGCCAAAGATTTAATTCCAATTCCAATGAAATTTATGTTCCATTTAAGCTTTATGTTGGTGAAAACATTAAGGTTACCATTCCAAAGTTAGGAGATAAAAAAAGAATTGTAGAATTATCTGCTAGAAATGCCAAATATTTCCGCCAAGAGCGGTTTAAACAAATACAAATAATTGATCCGGACAGGCATACAAAGAGAATAATGAAACAAATGCAAAAAGATTTGCGTTTGAGTGAAGAACCTAGACATATAGAATGTTTTGATAATTCAAATATCCAAGGAACGAATCCGGTTGCTGCTTGTGTTGTATTTAAAGATGGAAAACCAAGCAAAAGAGATTATCGGCATTTTAATATTAAAACAGTTGTAGGTCCAGACGATTTTGCATCTATGGAAGAGGTTGTGTTTAGAAGGTATCGTAGATTATTGGATGAAGAACAAGACTTGCCACAATTAATTGTTATTGATGGAGGAAAAGGACAATTATCCTCCTCATTAAAAAGTTTGGATGTATTGGGGCTTAGGGGTAAAATTGCGATTATTGGAATAGCAAAAAGATTAGAAGAAATTTATTATCCTGGAGATTCTATACCCATGTATTTAGATAAAAAATCGGAAACGCTAAAAATAATTCAACAATTGCGAAATGAGGCACATCGATTTGGGATAACACATCACAGAAAAAAAAGAAGTAAAAGCGCTATACAAACCGACCTAAGTAATATAGAGGGAATAGGTGAAAAGACAATTATTTTATTACTTAAAAAATTTAAATCATTAAAAAGAATTAAAAATGCAACCTTTGAAGAATTAATGCGACTAATTGGTATTGACAAAGCAAAAAAAGTAATAAATTATTATAATAATAAAGTTTAGTTTCGTTATAAAATTGAATCAAATCCAAAAATTAAAGTGAAAAATTTCTTAGTTATCGTACTAATATTTAATTTGACTTTGGTTTTTGCTCAGCAAAAGAGTGAAAATCAAAATGATTTAAAAGTTGGTTTGGTTCTAAGTGGAGGAGGAGCAAAAGGATTTGCTCATGTTGGAGTTTTAAAGGTTTTAGAAGAAGCCGGTGTAAGAATAGATTATATTGGAGGCACGAGTATGGGAGCGATAATTGGTGGCTTATATGCTTCGGGTTATAATGCAGATGAATTGGATTCAATTTTAACGGTAAACAATCTATCTGGTTTGATTCAAGATAAATTACCTAGAGAAGCTTCTTCATTTTATCAAAAGGAAAATAATGGGAAATATGCTATAACCTTACCAATTAAAAATTGGAAAATAGGTTTGCCATCTGCTGTTTCCAAGGGGCAAAATGTATTCAATGTATTTTCCCAATTGACCGAACACGTACATAATATAAACGATTTTAGTAAGTTACCCATACCATTTTATTGTATTGCAACAGATTTAGAAACAGGTGAGGAAGTATTGCTAAATAAAGGATTTTTACCTGAAGCGATACGAGCAAGTGGTTCTTTCCCAGGATTATTGGCCCCAGTAAATATAGATAATAGAATATTGGTTGACGGTGGTTTAGTTAATAATTACCCAATTGAAATAATGAAATCAATGGGAGTTGATATTATTATTGGTGTAAACGTTCAGGGTGTATTATTAGACAGAAAACAATTAGAGTCTCTACCAACTATATTAATGCAAATAGCTGGTTTTCAAATGTATAAAGGGTTAGATGAAAAAATAAAAGAAACAGATGTTTATATAAATCCAGATATATTGAGTTATACCAATATGTCTTTTGATAAAGAAAAGGAAATTGTTATTAAAGGAGAAGAAGAAGCGAGAAAACATTTTTCTGTATTAAAAAAAATTGCAGATCAACAGAAAAAAAGTATCTATAGAAAAAATATCAAATCATTTTTTTTAAATGATCAAATAACCATAAAAGAAATAAAGATAAATGGAAACAAGAATTACACAGATAACTATTGTATAGATAAATTAAAAATTGAAATAGGAAAATCAATTTCTCATAAAAAATTTATGGAAGGAATTAATGCTTTGACCGCTACAGGGAATTTTCAAAGTATTCAATACAAATTTATTCCAGTTGAAGGAGGATCTAGAATCGAATTTGAGATGGTTGAGAATGAAGCATCATTTTTTCTTCAGTTTGGGGCACATTATGATGATTTATATAAAACGGGAATACTTGTAAATTTGACCAAAATTCATGCATTATTAAAGAATGATTTTTTATCTGCAGATTTTATTGTTGGAGATAATATCAGGTATAATATCGATTATATTTTGGATAATGGTTTTAATTGGAGCCTTGGACTAAACACTAGGTATAATACGTTTAAAGAAAGTATTCCTGTTAGTACATTACCGGAAAGGCAAGGATTTAATGTAGATACTGGGCTAAAAACGAGAATTGAGTATAATGATTTCACAACTCAGTTGTATGTACAAACAACCTTTACCAATAACTTAGCTTTGCGATTAGGTGTTGAACATAAGTATTTAAACATTTTTACTGAAAAAATCATTAGCGATAACCTAACTAAAATCAAATTTGACAATAGCAATTATTTTAATTTATTTGGAAAAGTTACCTTTGATTCTTATAACACAAAAGATTTCCCTAAAAGGGGATTTTACTTAAGTTCAACGTATAAAATCTATTTGTTTTCTGATAATATTATTGATGATTTTGATTCATTTTCTCAATTTTATGGGAAATTGGGTATTGCGTATACCTTTATGGATAAACTAACCTTACATTTTATTTCTCAGGCCGGAGTAACAATAGGCAGTAGTGGAAACCCGGTTCATGATTATCATTTGGGAGGAAACAATGAGAATTTC
>VAPK010497964.1_pt1 | contig 11478 bp, 11 predicted proteins | sample 3395031 | NCBI WGS metagenome assembly VAPK01 (sample SAMN08290443, study PRJNA428436) | hydrothermal vent metagenome | isolation source: Deep-sea hydrothermal vent chimney 1 | place: Pacific Ocean: Juan De Fuca Ridge
CAAGCGTTTAAACAGGGGATGCGAAAAGCTAGCGTCCTTACAATTATTGGATATTCTTTCTCTGATGAGCATATCAATGAAATTATCGGCCAATGGATTGTTAATGGGAAAGGCAGGAAAGTAAGGATAATAAATGGGAAAACCCAACACACATCAGGGCTTGCTAAGCTACAAACTATCCTTCCAGATGAAATTCGAAATACTGTATTTGAGCATATGAATATGGATGCATCGGAAGGAATAAATACACTGTACGGCTAAAATTTTTCTCCAACCAAATTCCTATAATCCATCTCCAGAATTAAAGAATTAATATGGCCTCAGACAAACTGATAATCAAAGGCGCGAGGGTACACAACCTCCGAAACATTTCCCTGTCGCTTCCTCGCAACAAGCTGGTGGTCATCACGGGATTGAGCGGGTCGGGAAAATCTTCTCTGGCGTTTGACACCATTTACGCCGAGGGACAGCGCCGTTACGTGGAATCACTTTCCGCCTACGCGCGTCAGTTTCTGGAGTTGATGGAAAAGCCGGACGTCGATTATATCGAAGGGCTTTCTCCCGCCATTTCCATTGAGCAAAAGACATCGAGCAAAAACCCGCGTTCCACGGTCGGGACGGTCACCGAGATCTACGACTATCTGCGCCTGTTGTTTGCGCGCATCGGCAAGGTTTACTGCTACAAATGCGATCGTCAGATATCTTCGCAAACGGTGCAACAGATCACCGATCAGGTGCAGGCGATTCCCATGGACGAAAAGATTTTGATCCTCGCGCCACTGGTTCAAGGCAGGAAAGGAGAATTCAAGAAAGAACTGGCCGGGTTGCAAAAAAAGGGCTTCGTCCGCGCCCGGGTGAACGGGGAAGTGGTCGCGCTAGAGGAAGAAATCGCGCTGGACAAAAAATTTAAGCACAGTATCGAAGCGGTGGTCGATCGCTTGGTCATTAAAGACAAAATGGGCAAACGACTGGCAGAGTCTGTAGAGATGGGGCTGAACCAGGGGGAAGGTTCGCTGATTGTTTCCATCCTGGGGGAAAACGGTTCCAGCAGGGAATTGCTGTTCAGCGAAAAGTTCGCCTGCAATTATTGCAACATCAGCTACCCGGAGTTGGAACCGCGTTTATTTTCCTTCAACAACCCCACCGGCGCGTGTTCCAAATGCGACGGATTGGGCATCAAAATGGTGATCGACCCTGATCTGGTCATCCCCGACCCAAATTTATCGATTAGAGAAGGCGCGCTCAAACCCTGGGAAAAACGCAACTCCATCTACTTTCACCAGATGCTGGACACCATCGCCACGCATTTTAAATTCAAACTCAACAAGCCTTTTAAGGATTTGCCCCAAAAGGTACAAAAAATTATTCTGTACGGAGCAGGCGAAGAACCGATCAAATACCAATATGAGAAAGACGATCGCCGGCATTTTTACACCGACACATTCGACGGCATCATTCCCGATCTTGAGCGCCGCTATCGGGAGACCGACTCTTTTTCGGCGCGCGAAGACATCGCAAAATACATGCGCCCCCTCTCCTGCCCTATGTGCAACGGCGCACGTTTGAAAAAAGAAGCCGTGTCCGTACGCGTGGGAAAACATAACATCGTGGAACTGACCGGACTTTCTATAGAGGGACTAACGGATTATTTCACCGGTCTGAAACTGACCGCCAAGGAGCAATCCATCGCCCGCAGAATCGTCAAGGAGATCAAAGAGCGGCTCGGCTTTCTGGGCAACGTGGGCCTCGACTATCTGACCCTGAATCGTTCCTCCGCCACTTTGTCCGGCGGAGAAAGCCAGCGCATCCGGCTGGCGACGCAAATCGGCTCCAGCCTCATGGGAGTCCTCTATGTGCTGGACGAGCCGAGCATCGGCCTGCACCAGCGCGACAACGACCGCCTGCTGAACACGCTCACCCGCCTGCGCGATCTGGGAAACACGGTGATCGTGGTCGAGCACGATGAACAAACCATCCTGACGGCAGACCACGTGGTGGACCTTGGCCCGGGGGCGGGTCGGCACGGCGGCGAAGTGGTATTTTCCGGCACGCCGAAAGCCTTGCTGAAAGATAAAAAATCTCTCACGGGGAAATTCCTTTCGGGAAGAAAAAAAATTCATCTTCCCAAAACCCGGCGCAAGGGAAATGGAAAATCCCTTTGCATCAAGGGAGCCTGTCAAAATAACCTGAAAAATCTCGACGTTGAAATTCCGCTGGGAACCTTCGTGTGCGTGACCGGGGTGTCCGGTTCCGGAAAAAGCACGCTGACCATTGATATTCTCTACAAAGCTTTGGCCCGGCATTTCTGGAGAGCCACCGACAAACCGGGGAAATTTGAAAAAATCACCGGCATCCAGTATATCGACAAGGTGATCGACATAGACCAATCCCCCATCGGCAGAACCCCGCGCTCCAACCCCGCAACTTATACCGGCGTGTTCACTCTCATCCGAGAACTGTTCAGCCAGGTTCCAGACGCCAGGATTCGCGGCTATAAACCCGGACGCTTCAGTTTCAACGTGAAGGGAGGCCGATGTGAAGCCTGCCAGGGAGATGGTGTGCTGAAAATCGAAATGCATTTTCTGCCCGACGTGTTCGTCACCTGTGAAGTCTGTTCGGGCAAACGCTTCAACCGGGAAACTTTGGAAATTCTTTATAAAGGAAAAAACATAGCGGACGTGTTGGAAATGACGGTTGAGGAGGGCAACTTGTTTTTCAAAAACATACCCGGCATCAAATCGAAGCTAGGTACTTTAGCCGAAGTGGGACTCGACTACATCCATCTGGGCCAGCAGGCGACCACGTTGTCCGGCGGAGAAGCGCAAAGGGTCAAGCTCTCCAAGGAGTTGAGCAAACGCAGTACGGGGCAGACTTTTTACATTCTCGACGAACCGACAACCGGCCTGCATTTTGCCGACATCGAACAGCTGCTTACCGTTCTGACCAAGCTTGTGGACACGGGCAACACCGTCCTCGTCATTGAACACAATCTGGATGTGATCAAAACGGCGGATCATATCATCGATCTTGGACCTGAGGGAGGAAACAAGGGCGGGCAAATTCTCGCGGAAGGAACGCCGGAACAGGTGAGCAAAAATAAAAATTCCTACACGGGGAAGTATTTGAAAGAGGTGTTACAGAAAAATTAATTATTTTGCCACAGCCAGCGGCGAAAAATTAATTCGATGGGGAATGAATGTTATTTTTGTTACTCTTCTAAACGGGCGATTGCGCGAAACAGGTCGTCCTGAGCGTCCTTGAACTCCTCCTCGCTGATGCCTGTCTTGAGGAGAATGGCTTCGGCTTTGGACTTGGCTTTTTCAGCACGGTCGCGGTCCACTTCCTGGAGAAACTCCGCAGTCTCCGCCAAAATGATCACCCGGTTGTCGGTCACTTCCAGATACCCTCCACTCACGATGAGCTGAGTGGTGACCTCGCCCTTTTGGTAAGACAAAGGTCCGGGACGCAGGTTGGTGATGATGGGCGCGTGATCGTACAGGATCCCCAAGTCCCCTTCAGAACCGGGAACATTGACCTGTTCGACCTCTTCATTGACCACCTGTTTTTCAGGTGTCACTAGACTCAAATGCAGATATTCAGCCATAAAGAATTATTACGATTCCATTAAAAGTTTCGATATTTTTTGAAGCTTCTATTTTGCTTGCAGCTTCTTTTCTTTTTTCATGACTTCTTCAAGGTTGCCCACCATATAAAAAGCCTGTTCGGACACATTGTCCAAGCGGCCTTCAAGGATTTCCTTGAAACCTTCTATGGTGTCTTTCACTTTCACGTATTTTCCTGGGGAGCCCGTAAAGACTTCCGCAACGAAAAAGGGCTGGGAAAGATACTTCTGAATTTTCCGGGCTCGCATGACGGTCGCCTTATCTTCTTCGGACAACTCATCCATACCCAGAATCGCGATGATGTCTTGCAGATCTTTATATCGTTGCAGAACTTTTTGAACTCCGCGCGCCACGTTGTAATGTTCGTCACCCAAAATTTGCGGATCAAGGATACGCGACGTGGAATCCAACGGATCGACCGCGGGATAGATCCCCAATTCGGAGATACGCCGGTTCAAAACGGTGGTGGCATCGAGATGAGCAAACGTCGTCGCCGGTGCCGGATCGGTCAAGTCATCGGCGGGAACATAAACCGCCTGAATGGACGTGATCGACCCTTTTTTGGTGGATGTGATGCGCTCCTGCAGGTTGCCCATTTCCGTCGCCAGCGTCGGTTGGTAACCAACCGCAGAGGGAATGCGCCCCAGCAAAGCGGACACTTCCGATCCTGCCTGGGAGAAACGAAAAATATTATCAATGAAGAGAAGAACGTCTTTGCCGCCCACGTCACGGAAATACTCGGCCATGGTCAGCCCCGTCAATCCAACACGCATTCTGGCACCGGGAGGTTCTGTCATCTGTCCATAAATCAGCGCGGTTTTGTCGATAACATTGGAGTCCACCATTTCATGGTAGAGATCGTTGCCTTCGCGGGTTCTTTCGCCCACTCCCGCAAACACTGAAAACCCACCATGCTCGGCGCCGATGTTACGGATCAATTCCATGATGAGGACGGTCTTGCCCACGCCCGCTCCACCAAACAGTCCGGTTTTTCCGCCTTTGAGGTAAGGCTCCAGAAGATCAATGACCTTGATTCCGGTTTCCAGCATTTCCATGCTGGTGTCCTGATCCTCAAAGGGAGGCGCATCGCGATGAATACTCCACCTTTCTTTGGACACAACCGGAGGTTTTTTATCCGCCGGGCGACCGACCACGTCCAGAATTCGTCCCAGCACTTCTTCACCAACAGGAACGGTTATGGGGGCTCCGGAATCTTCCACATTCATTCCGCGAACCAATCCATCCGTTGGATGCATGGAAACGGTGCGTACCGAGTCATTTCCAAGATGCAGAGCCACTTCACAAACAATGTCTTCGTCACCTTCGTTGGGATTTTTAATGTTCAACGCATTGTATAGAGCCGGCAATTTACCGTCTATAAAGTTGACATCCACAACAGGACCCATCACCTGGGAGATTTTTCCAATATTTTTTCCGCTCATTGAGATCCTTCCTCCACGATTCTTGAATTTCCTATCATCAGGCCTTTAACGCTTCGGACCCATTTACTATTTCAATCAATTCTTTTGTGATATAGGCCTGGCGTGCTTTGTTATACGTCAAACTCAGGCCCCTGATCATATCGCCGGCGTTCTTTGAAGCATTGTCCATCGCCGTCATCCTGGCCCCTTGTTCGCTGGCGCTGGACTCCAGAAACGCCCGATACACCTGCACCGTCATATAGCGTTTCAAAAGCGCGTCCAGAATAGACTCTTCATCGGGCTCATAAATATATTCCGGCACATGGTCCGTCTCTTTAGCCGATTCCAAAGCTTCTGGAACAACGGGCAAAAGTTGTTCGACGACCACTTCCTGTTGCATGACGGACTTGAATTCGTTGTAAATCATGAAAATTTTATCGACGCTTTGCCCAACAAATTGCTCCGCAAGAAGGTCGCCGATTTCCTGAGCTTTGGCATAATTGAAGTCACGAGTCCAGCCGACGAAATCATGAGCGATTTTGGTGGATCGATGTTTAAATATATCCATCCCCTTTTTGCCAGCGAGCACCAGACTCAGGTTTTTACCCTCATTTTCGGCGATGACTTTCGTCGCCCGGCGAATGATATTGCCGTTGAATCCGCCACACAAACCTTTGTCCGCCGTCACCACCATTATCAGAACATTATCTCCGCCCCGTTGGCCGAGAAGAGCATGCAGATCGGGGTTGCACCTTGCGGAGATATGGTTCAGCACATCCCTCAGTTTCAGCGCATAGGGCCGGGCATCTTGAATGGCTACTTGAGCTTTGCGCAATTTGGAGGCGGCAACCAGCTTCATCGCTTTGGTGATCTGCTGGGTGTTCTTGACGCTCTTGATTCTTCGCTTAATGTCTTTTAAGTTTGGCATGGCTGGTGTTTAAAACAGTCCCTTGTATTCCTGAATGACTTCCTTCAATTTGGCTTCTTTGGCATCGTCGAGCTTTTTATCCTTTTCAATGCCGCTGATAATGTCGGGATGCTTTTCTGCTATAAAGTTCAACAAACCGGTTTCAAATCTCTTCACATCTTCAATGGCGATGTCTTCCAATAACCCACGGACCCCCGCAAAAATCGCGATGATCTGCTGGGCGACGGAAAGCGGTTTATATTGATCCTGTTTCAAGAGTTCGACCAAACGCTCTCCTCGCGACAACTGCGCCTGTGTCGCCGCGTCCAGGTCACTGCCAAACTGCGCGAACGCCGCCATTTCACGGTATTGCGCCAGATCGAGCCGCAACTGGCCCGCCACCTGCTTCATGGCTTTGATCTGCGCAGCACCACCCACTCGGGAAACCGACAGACCAACGTTGATGGCCGGCCTCACACCGGAGAAAAACAGATCGGTTTCCAAAAATATCTGGCCGTCGGTGATGGAAATCACGTTGGTTGGAATGTAGGCCGAAACATCGCCCGCCTGAGTTTCAATGATGGGCAAAGCGGTCATGGAACCCGCGCCCAGCTCATCACTGACCTTGGCAGACCTCTCGAGCAACCTTGAATGAAGAAAAAACACGTCTCCGGGATAAGCTTCCCGCCCTGGAGGACGCCTGAGTAAAAGGGATAGTTCACGGTAAGCCGCAGCCTGCTTGCTCAGATCGTCATAAACGATCAGGCAATGCTGTCCGTTATCGCGAAAATATTCTCCCATCGCACAACCTGCATAAGGCGCGATAAACTGCATGGGAGCTGGATCGCTGGCGGACGCGGAAACCACGATGGTGTATTTCATCGCACCATGCTCTTCCAGAGTCTTCACCACGCGGGCGACGGTGGAACGCTTTTGACCGACCGCCACATAAATACAGAAAACGTTTTGTCCTTTTTGGTTGATGATGGTGTCGATCGCAACTGCCGTTTTTCCCGTCTGCCGATCGCCAATGATCAACTCTCTTTGACCGCGGCCAATGGGAATCATCCCGTCAATGGCTTTGATGCCTGTCTGTAAAGGCTCGTGTACGGACTTTCGGTCGATGACGCCAGGCGCCATCCTTTCAATGGGACCAAACTTATTGGTTTTCAAGGGACCACGGCCATCGATCGGTTCACCAAGGCCATTCACTACTCGTCCGATCAGCTCCGGTCCAATGGGGACTTCCATGATGCGACCGGTGCGCTTGACTTCATCGCCTTCCTTAATATTGTCGTCAAACCCAAGGAGAATAGCGCCCACATTATCTTCTTCCAGGTTCAGTACCATGCCGACCAAACCGCCGGGAAATTCCAAAAGCTCACCGGACATAGCATTTTCCAAACCGTAGATCCGGGCGATACCATCACCAACGGAAATCACGCGACCCGTCTCTTTGAGTTCGATACTTTCATCAAACCCCTGGATCTGTTTTTCGATCAGAGAACTGATCTCATCGGCTCGCAAACTCACTTAGGCACCCTCCTCTTTTTCCAATTTTTGTTTTAATAGGGTCAGGCGGTTTTTGATGGTCGCATCTGCGACCTGATCGCCGATTTTCAACTGAATCCCGCCAATCAATGATTCATCGACATGAACATCGATCAAAACCGTTTTACCCAGAATACCGGTCAAGCCTGATCGCAATTTTTCAATGTTTGCGTTACTCAACGCCTGTGCCGAACGAACGGATACCCGAACTTGATTCAATCTTCGGTCCACGATCTTTTCAAAATATTCCGCAATATTTTCAAGAAAAAGGATCTTTTTCCTCTCCGAAAGCAAAATCATCAGGTTGCAAACCACCTGCTCCACTTTGAGCAGGTCGCATAAATCCCTGACCATACTGTTTTTCTTTTCCAGAGGAATAGAGGGTTGCGAAAAGAAACGAACCAACTGATCCTGAGTATTCAATGCGCTTTCAAAGGCTTGCAGGTTTTCCAATACAGGATTCAGCAAAGAATCCTTATTGATACTGCCAGCGAGCGCTTCCGCATATCGTTTACCTATCAAATTTTCTATCATGATTTTTTTATCAACGGTTCCTTTAGTTTACAGAGCCTTGGGCCCTGCAATCGTCAATTCATCCGCCCCTGCTTCAATTCATTAAGAACTTCTTCGATGGATTCCTCGGTCAGCCTTTTCCTATCTGAGTCGTCCATGGTCTTTTTCAAAAACTTTTCAGTCGATGCGATGGTCAACGCTGCGGTGAAACTGCGAATTTCCCCCATCAGCTTATTACGGGACACTTCAATTTCCCGCTCCATGTCATTCTGCATTTGCTTGATTTTGGCTTGAGTCTCCTCCAGCGCTTTTTCCTGAATTTTCTTTGATTCGCTGGTCGCCATCTGAACGATGGTACTGGCTTTTTCGTGGGCGCTCTTAAGCTCCTTCTCCAGATCCTCGCGCATGGAGATCGCTTCTTTATTTAACTTTTCAGCGCTTTCTATATCTCCGCGAATTTTCTTCTCACGCTCATCAAGACCTTCTAGAATAGGCGGAAAAGCAAACTTCTTAAGGAGAAAAAAGAAAATTCCAAAAGAAAGCAAGGACCAGAAAATAAGCGAGCCGAAGACTTCGAATTGCTCAAACTGTGGCATTGTATCCCTTTCAACAAAAAAGGAAGTGTTAGAACAGGGGGCGACCTTTTACAAACAAACGGATCTGCCGCCTGAAAAAAATTTACCTAGGGCATAATGATAAATGCGATGACCAGGGCGTAAAGTGCGATCGCCTCAACCAGGGCAAACCCGATCCAGCAGTATTTCGCAACACGCGCTTCAGCGTTTGGCTGTCGACCCACGGTTTCTATGGTCTTGGCAAAAATATAGGCAATCCCCAAAGCTGCGCCGAAAAATCCCGCCGCGCATAATCCCATGCCAATAAATGCTGCTGCTTCTGCACCCATACCAATTCTCCTTTTGTCACAATATTAATGTAAATTAATCACGTCGCCAATGTACACACAAGTCAAGGTCGTAAAAATATAAGCCTGGATAAATGCGATAGCGACTTCCAATCCGTTGATGATGATCGTGAACCCGAACGGCATCCACCCAATCCAAACCGAAGCCGACATCGCCAGACCAAAAAGTACTGCTAAAACCGTATGCCCCGCAGTCATATTGGCAAACAACCGGACAGACAATGACAATGGACGTGCCAGCATGCTGATCATTTCAATTGGAATCATTACGGGGATCATGACCTTTGGAATCCCCGGAGGCACCAGAATGGTCAGAAAATGCCCCCCATGCCTGGCGAACCCGATCACCAGCGTCATGAAAAAGATTCCCACCGCAAAAGCTCCGGTAACTGCAATCTGGCTGGTTATGGTGTAAGACCCTGGAACCAGACCGATTAAATTACAGGCCAAAATGAAGAAAAACAGGGAGGCTATAAAGGGAACGTATTTTTTGCCCTCTTTTTTGCCGATGAATTCATCGACCATCCCCTGAATGAACTCCATGGCAATTTCCAGAATGCTTTGCAACTTTCCTGGGATCAATTGCCCACCCTTGCCGGCAACCAACATGAACAACCCAAAAACCAGGAGCAAACCTATCCACATGGCAATGATCGCCTTGTTGATCGAGATATCAAACCCCATCACACTGAGTTGAATGATGGGATGAAGTTCAAAGTGATGTAAGGGGCTATCCATATTTAACTTTTTCCGTCCTGATCTTTCGATGATGTATTATTTTGATCCTGATCCTGCTTATTTTTTTCTTCAGCCGAGTTCAGCTCTTCGGTCATCGCCTGCGCGGCACGGTAAACGTTCAGCATTCCGGCGGCTCCACCTAAAACCACACCGACCACAATGCCCCAGGGTTTGGTCCCGAAGTAATGATCGATCCCGTGCCCCATACCTGCGCCCAGCAATGTAGCAACCGTCATTTCAGTCCCCAACCTGAAGGCTATGTTCAAGCCCTGACGTAAGTCGTTGCTTTCACTCATTAAATTTTTTGGGGAAAACGACCTGATAAGGAAAAAAGGAGGCTATCTTACAATAAGTTGTATAATTTGTCCAAAAAAAATTTCCTGTTACCGAATTTTTGCGGAAACTAAACAAAAAAGCTGATTGTCAAAAAACCCTCGGCTCAATAAGCCAGAGTCCCATTTTCTTCCTCAAACTCCTCAAGAGAAATCATATCGATCGCGTCCCAGGGACATCCCTCCAACAATGTGTCCATAGGTCCTTTGGTAATGCATTTTTTGCAACCAATGCACAAAAGCGGATCGACATACACCCGGTTGAAAATAGGCGCGTCCGGATTTTCTACCTCGTACATGCAATTGTCAACGGGACATTCGGTGATGCAAATGGGCGCTCCGCTACAACCGGTGCAGGAATCATTTATGACTGCCAAAATTTTTGGCTTTCGTTTTCTTTGTACGTTTCTTTTTGTCTTTTCGCCAACAGCCATGGGATTTCCAGTGGTTCGGTTTTAAGTACAGTCAAATAAGGGAAAAACGCTCACTTCTCTATTTTAACAAAAACGCATGTGATTAATACCAGATTCTTCACCTCATTTCAATATCAACACTCACTTTTCGTGGATTTTTGATGCTTTTACGAACCTATCAACCCCTTGCCATAAAGGGCGGTTTTTCATTTACACTCCCATAGAGCTGTATTAAGATAAATCCCGGTTAGAAGTCCACCCCCAAGATGTCGGCGGGGAAATAAAACCCACTTGCTGGTTTTAAACCGATTATCAACCTTTGAAACCTCCTTTTTCACTCCTCACAGGAAATGAAAGAGATCGAATATATACTAGGCCATGTCATTCCAACGGATTTTGGGCCAGGTTCAGCCCAAACGAATTATCCAGAATGCGCTTCTAAATAACAGCGTCTCGCACGCTTACCTGTTCTACGGCCAGGAAAGCATCGGAAAAAAACTCACAGCGGTGGAATTCGCCAAGGCTTTAAATTGTGAGGTTTCCGGCCCCAAGGATAATTGCGGCGTTTGCCCTTCCTGCAGAAAAATCGATCAGGGAATGCACCCGGATTTTTTTCTTCTGGAGCCGGAGAAAAGTTCGCCTGCGGGGAGAAATGCTTTTATAAAGGTGGAAGAGATTCGGGAACTGCAAAAAAAACTGGCTTATATGCCCTATGAAGCGAATACAAAAGTAGCAATAATTGACGGCGCGGAAACAATGAACCTGCAAGCCGCCAATACGTTACTGAAAACTCTGGAGGAGCCGCCTTCAGCCACCATCATCATTCTAATTTCCTCCAATCCGTATCAATTATTACCAACGATTGTCTCTCGTTGCCAGGGCGTTAAGTTTCACCTTTTGTCCACCGATGCGGTGAGGCAGATATTGCAACAATCTGTCCCCTCTGAAACAGACGCTTTTTCCGAGAAAGAATTGGATTTGCGCACATTGAGGTCTATGGGGCGAATCAGCCGGGCTTTAGAAGAAGACATTGAGGCAACTAATAATTGCCGGGAAGA
>VAPK010310675.1_pt1 | contig 11475 bp, 21 predicted proteins | sample 3395031 | NCBI WGS metagenome assembly VAPK01 (sample SAMN08290443, study PRJNA428436) | hydrothermal vent metagenome | isolation source: Deep-sea hydrothermal vent chimney 1 | place: Pacific Ocean: Juan De Fuca Ridge
GCTACTCATGGTCATAGACATGCACTTAGGTCACCTGGATCAATTGGTAGTGCATACCCGCAGCATGTATTGAAAGGAAAGAAAATGGCTGGACGTATGGGTGGAAATCGTTCAACAACTGCTAATATAAAGGTTGTGGCAGTTGATAAGGAAAGTAACATGATTGCACTAAAAGGCGCTGTGCCAGGTGTTGCAGGTCGTGTAGTAGAGATAGTAAGCGCATAAATGATTTGAAAAGAATTATGACAAAGATAGATGTATACAATATAGAAGGAAAAAAAGCTGGAGATGTATCCTTGGATGATGCAGTATTTGGTTTGGAAAAGAATGATGCACTAGTTCATCAAGTATATGTTGCACAAGCAGCAAATAGAAGAAGTGGTAGTGCTCATACAAAGATTCGATCAGATAGACGTGGTGGTGGTAAAAAACCTTGGAAGCAAAAAGGAACAGGTAATGCACGTACAGGCTCAATTCGTAACCCTGTGTGGCGTGGTGGTGGTGTTATTTTTGGACCTTTGAAAAATAGAAATTTCAAAAAAACAATCAATAGTAAGATGAAGCAAAAAGCATTATTGGTTACTTTGTCTGAAAAAGTTAGAGCTGATAAAATTCGTGTTATTGACTCATTGGATGTTGTTGATAATAAAACAAAGGCTGTTGCTGGAATGTTAGGAAAGATGGGAATTGACAAGAGTATGGTTATTGGTTTTTCAATAAGTGAATCTGGTAGTCATGTAGCAGCAAGAAATATTAATAAAGTTAATGCAATTGAGACAAATCAATTGAATGTATATGATGTGTTAAATGCAGAATATTTGATTTTGAGTAAAGACTCTGTTAAGCAATTAGTTGATAAATACACTGCATAATTAATAAAGAATATATGGGAATTTTTGGTAAAAAAGAAGATAATAAAAAAGAGTCTGCTAAAAAAACAGAAACAAAAACAGCTGTAGCAGACAAAAAGAAATCATCAAAAAAAGCTGATAAAGTTCAGAATGATGTAGTTTCTACAACAGGTGCTTACAATACGATTATAGCTCCAATAATTACAGAAAAATCACATGCAATGGTGTCCAATCATAAATACACATTTCGTGTAGCAAAAGATACTAAAAAAGCGATTGTGAAGAAAGTTGTTGAAGATATGTATGACGTTACAGTAGAAAATGTAAATATAGTAGTTGTGAAACCAAAAAGACGAACAGTAAAATATGATCGCGGTTATCAAAAATTGTATAAAAAAGCAATTGTAACAGTAAAAGAAGGGGATCATATTACAGTTTTTGAAGGAGTATAAGTATAATGTAGATAAATTAAGTCAGATTTATGGCAATTAAAGTATACAAAAGAAATAACGCAGGAAGACGCAATATGTCTATTGTTAAGCCTGACGCTGTTACAGATAGAAAACCAGAAAAATCATTATGTGTATCACTAAATCAAAAATGTGGTCGTAGTAATGGTAAAATTTCTATCAGACATCGTTCAAGAGGTGCAAAGAAACTATATAGAATGGTTGATTTTAAGCAAGACAAATTTGATATTCCTGGAAAAATTATTTCTATAGAAAAAGATCCAAATAGAAGTGCGCTTATAGCGTTGATTGTATATGCAGATGGAGAAAAACGATATATATTAGCGACAGAAAAAATGCGTGTGGGAGATAAAATTATTTCAGGTGAAAAGGTTGCTTTGGATGATGGAAATCGTACGAAGTTGGAAAATATTTTATCAGGAACAGTTGTTTCAAATATTGAAATGAAAGTTGGTAAGGGAGGACAAATTATTCGTAGCGCAGGAAGTAGTGCATTAGTTATGAGCGTTGATGAAAAATATGCTCAAATCAAAATGTCTTCTGGTGAGATTAGATTGATAAACAAAGAATGTTATGCAACAATAGGCGCAGTAAGTAATTTTGAGCACAATGCTGAAAAGATTGGTAAGGCTGGACGAGCAAGACATAAAGGACACAGGCCGGCTGTAAGAGGTAGTGCTATGAATCCTGTGGATCATCCGCATGGTGGAGGTGAGGGTTGTCAACCAATTGGTCTGAAATATCCAAAAACTCCATGGGGACGACCTGCATTAGGAGTTCGTACCAGAAGAAAAGGTAAAGCAAGTGAAAAGTATATTGTTCAATCAAGACATAAGAAATAATTTTAAGTTAAGAATATGAGTCGATCACTGAAAAAAGGGTTATATGTAGATGAGAGAGTTATCAAAAAAATTGATGGCAAAACTCCAAAGGAAACAGGCGTTATTAAAACATGGTCAAGAGCGTGTACAATTACTCCTGATATGATTGGATTTACATTTGCAGTACACAATGGAAAAGACTTTATAGATGTTTTGGTTTCAGATGAAATGGTTGGTCACAAGCTTGGTGAATTTTCCCCAACAAGAAAATTTACAAAACATGGTGGTAAAATGCAAAAAGACATTGATCAAGCTAGATAATCAAAAGAAGATGATAAATTTAATGAAAAGAGATTAATAAAGAATTATGACAAAAGTAACAGCACAATTAAATAATCTACGCATAGCACCAAGAAAGGTGCGACTTGTAGCTGATCGCGTAAGAGGTCAACAAGTGGATAAAGCTATTGGAATGCTTAAGTATGATTTGCGTAAAACTGCAGAGCCTATGGAAAAGTTGTTGAAAAGTGCTGTTGCAAACGCGCAAAATAATCATAAATTGAAGAGTGATGATTTGTATATTATTGATATTACAGTAGGAGAAGGTCCAACTTTGAAAAGATGGATGCCACGAGCTTATGGTCGTGCAACAAAGATTTTGAAAAGAACATCACGAGTGAGTATTGTTTTGTCAGAAAAAGAAGTTGAGAATAAAAAAGAAGAGGTGAAACCTGTGAAGTCTAAAGCAGGTAAAAAGAGTAATTCGCAAAAAGACGATAGTAAATAATATTTGTATTATGGGTCAGAAAGTAAATCCAAAAAGTCTACGCATAGGTATAACAACAGATTGGCGATCTCGCTGGTATGGTGGTAAAAATTATGCTCAGTTATTAGAACAAGATGTAATGCTTAGACGTGCTGTGATGAATAAATGGAGTCATGCAGCTATTGCTGATGTAGAAGTTGAGCGTAATGCAAAAGATATTAAAGTTATTATAAAAACATCAAGACCAGGTATGATTATTGGTCGTGGCGGAAGTGGAATTGAAGAGTTAATCGAATATGTTAAAAAGGAATTTTTTGCAGGAGAAAAAGTTAATGTGAAAGTTGACATTAGGGAAATTAAGCAATTTGAAGAAAGTGCTGCGTTAGTTGCTCAAAGTGTTGCTGAACAATTGGAAAAAAGAATGCCTTTCCGACGTATTTTGAAAACAACTCTTGAACAAGCGTCAAAAAATAGAAATGTTAAAGGTATGAAAATACAATTATCTGGACGTTTGAATGGAGCTGAAATGAGTCGTGTTGAATGGTTAAGTGAAGGTACGATTCCTTTGCATACACTTCGTGCAGATATTGATTTTGCAAGGTATGCAGCTCGCACGACGTACGGTGCAATTGGAATTAAAGTATGGGTTTATAAAGGAGAAATTTTTAAAGGAAAGAATAAATAATTTGAATGTTTTTTAGGAAAAGATTATGTTAATGCCACGAAAAGTAAAACATAGAAAGATGCATCGCGGAGGACCTTTGAGAGGTAATGCAAAGCGAGGTACAACAGTTAGTTTTGGGAGCTATGGTATAAAAGCTACTACTCCAGGATTAATTTCTGCAAGGCAGATTGAATCTGCAAGACGAACTGTTACTAGATATATGCAAAGAACTGGTAAGTATTGGATTCGAATTTTCCCAGATCATCCTATGACAAAAAAAGGTGATGAAACACCTATGGGTAAGGGAAAAGGAGCTGTCGATCATTATGTTGCGAAAGTAAAACCGGGTAAAGTAATGTTTGAAGTTGATGGCATTGATGAAGAAACTGCAAGAGAGGCATTTAGATTGGCAGGACATAAATTGAGTGTTGGAACGAAATTTATTTCAAAGAATAATGAGTAATTGTAAATAATATGAAAGTTGTTGAACTTAGAGAAAAAAATATAGATGAATTGCTCAAGACAGCTGATGTTCTTAAAGCAAATATTCATCAAAATCAAATGGATTTGATGATGAAGAAATCGCAAAATAATCGCGATATCCGAAATGTAAGGAAGGATTTGGCACGTGTAATGACAGTTATTGCAGAAAAAAATAATGCGTAAGTATATATAAAGTAAATTTTATGACTCAAGAGAAGAAACAATTGAAACTGAAAGGAACTGTAGTATCAGACGCAATGGACAAAACGGTTGTAGTTGCAGTTGATACATTCAAAACTCACAAGAAATATCATAAAAAGTATACTTCTACAAAGAAGTATAAAGCACATGATGAAGATAATTCTTGTAAAGTTGGTGACAAAATAGAGATTGTGGAGTCACGACCAATGAGTAAGGATAAAAGATTTAGTGTAGTAAAATAATTTTAAAGATTTTTTAAGAGAATAGTATGATTCAGGCAGAAACATGGCTAAAAGTTGCAGATAATTCAGGAGCAAAAGACATAGAATGTTTTAAGGTTCTTGGTGGCTCAAAACGTCGATATGCATATATTGGAGACATTGTTGTAGCATCTGTAAAAACAGCTGAGCCAAGAGGAAATGTTAAAGCAGGTGATGTTGTTAAAGCTGTAATTGTTCGTCAGAAAAAAGCAACACGACGTAAGGACGGTTCATATATAAGATTTGATGATAATGCAGCTGTGATTATTGATGCAGAAAATAAAGAACCAAAAGCAACTCGTATTTTTGGTCCGATTGCTCGTGAATTACGTGAAAAAGGTTATAGTAAAATAGTGTCATTGGCACCAGAAGTTTTATAAAGTTGAGATAAATTTATTAGAGATATGTTAAAGATTAAGAAAGGTGACAAAGTTGAAATTTTGACAGGTAAGGATCGTACAAAACGTGGTGAAATTATTGATATTGATCCAAAAAACATGAAAGTTACAGTCAAAAAATTGAATATGGTTACTAAACATGTGAAAGCAAAACAAGCAGGACAAAAAGGGGAGCGAATCACTGTTGAATCTCCGATGGATATATCAAATGTAGCACTTGTGTGTCCTCATACTGATAAACCAACACGTGTCGGATTTATTGTTAAGGAAGGTTCAAAAGTGCGTGTGTCAAAAAAGAGTGGTACGGAAATAGATTAATAGATATTTATGAGTAAAGTAAAAACAATCAAAGAACAATATAATAATTCAGTAACAGATTTACAAAAAGATCTAGGTTTAGATAATGTAATGCTTGTTCCTCGTATTGAAAAAATTGTAGTAAACACAGGTACGGGAAGATTTGATAAAAATAAAGAAGCTCTTGCTGAGATAGAAAGAGCTTTGAGAGATATTACAGGTCAACAGCCAATTAAGACAAAATCTCGTCAATCAATTTCTGGTTTTAAGATTCGTGAAGGACAAAATGTCGGTATGAAGGTTACATTGCACGGAACCAGAATGTGGGATTTTTTGAATAGATTGGTTTCCACTGCATTGCCGCGTGTTCGTGATTTTCATGGGATTGAAACTAAAGTTATAGATGAGAGTGGAAATTTGAATATTGGAATAAAAGAACATACAATTTTTCCAGAAATTGTAGCTGAACAGGTAAAAAATCCATTTGGATTTCAGGTAACAGTTGTAACAACTGCAAACAATAAAGAGGATGCAGAAAAATTGTATAGAGTATTAGGATTTCCATTACAAAAAGAAGAAGAATAATTTAATTTAGGATAAACATTATGGCAAAAACATCAGTAAAAGCACGAGCAGATAAGAAACCAAAGTTTTCAACGAGAAAAGTTAATCGTTGTTGGAAATGTAGTCGCAAAAGAGGTTACATGAGATATTTTGGTATTTGTCGTATTTGTTTCCGAGAATTAGCAAGTAAAGGGGAATTGCCTGGTGTAAAAAAGAGTAGTTGGTAAAGTATAAATAAATTGTAAATTTTTCAAAAATAGTTTGATATTTAAATGATAAAGTGATTATGATCGATTCAATTAGTGACATGTTAACACGAATACGCAATGCTTATGCTGCTGGGCATAGCGAGGTTATTATGCCTGCGTCTAAGCTTAAATTTGCTATTGCAGAAGTTTTTGTAAAGGAAAATTTTATAGAAAGTGTTGAACGTGTTAAAGATGAAAAAAATGATAAATTTGAAAATATCCGTATCACTTTGAAATATGATCAGATTTCAAGCACAATGAGAAAACCTTCAATTGAGGGAATTCGCCAAATTAGCAAACAAGGACAACGTGCTTATATCAAAAAAGATGATATTCACAAAGTGAAAAATGGATTTGGTATTTCTGTAATATCAACATCACAAGGTGTGATGACTGGTAAAAATGCACGGAAAAAAGGTCTTGGTGGTGAAGTAATTTGTGAATTGTGGTAAGTATAAATTTAAGTTAAATATATGAGTCGTATTGGTCAAAAGACAATTGAAATTCCTAGCGGTGTTACTGTTGAATTAACAGGTAATGAGCTTAAGGTAAAAGGACAAAAGGGAGAGTTAACTATGACAGTTCATAATGCTGTTACTGTTAAGATTGAAGAAGATGGAATACACGTTGATAAATCTCGTAATGCAAAAATTGCGCAATCAATGTGGGGAACAACAGCTCGTTTGATAGAAAATATGATAGTAGGTGTTTCAAAAGGGTTTGAAAAAAAATTAGAATTGAGTGGTGTTGGTTATCGTATGGCAATTAAGGGTAAGCAAGTTGATTTGGCATTAGGTTTCTCTCACCCTGTTTTAGTAGATATTCCTGAAGGTATTGAAGTCGCAATTGATGGACAAAATATGACTATTTCTGGAATTGATAAACAAGAAGTGGGTCAGTTTGCTGCAAATATTCGAGCACTTAAACCAGTTGAACCTTACAAAGGCAAAGGATTTAAGTATGATGATGAACATGTACGTCGTAAAGAAGGTAAGAAAGCTGCAGCAGCGGCATAATAGATATATTTAAGTTAAATTTATGGAAAAAACACGAAACAATAAAAGATTGCATAGAGCTGCTCGTGTACGAGCAAAGGTTTCAGGTACAGCAACTCGTCCACGATTGAATGTTTTTCGTTCACTCAATTCTATGTCTGTGCAGTTGATTGATGATGAAAAGGATGCAACTTTGGTAGCTGCTAATCTTGCTGAAATTAAAGGTGCTAAAAATACAGTGGAAGGTGCTACTGAATTAGGAAAATTGATTGGGAAAAAAGCAATTGATAAGAAAATCACAGAAGTTGTGTTTGACCGTGCTGGTTACAAATATCATGGGAAAGTTAAGGCTATAGCAGAAGGTGCTCGTGAATCTGGGTTAAAATTTTAATTTATTTATCTTGTATGGCAATGAAAAAAGATCGTAAAAAAGGCAAAGGTCGACGACGACCAAAATCAGAGTTTGATCAACAATTATTAGATCTTGCTCGTGTTACTCGTGTTGTAAAAGGTGGGCGACGATTTCGTTTTCGTGCAACTATGGTAATTGGTAACAGAAAAGGAAAAGTTGGAGTTGGAGTATCTAAGGGAACTGATGTTTCTGCTGCAATTCAAAAAGCTGTTGCTGATGCAAGAAAAAATATGATTGATGTCAATCTTGATGGTAATACGATTGCACATGATGTGAGACAAAAATTGGCAAGTGCTAAAATAATGATGAAACCCGCAAAAGAAGGTCGTGGTATTATTGCTGGTGGTGCAGTTAGAACAGTTGTTGAATTAGCTGGTGTAAAAGACGTTGTTTCAAAATCATACGGAACTTCAAATAAGTTAAATGTAGCTCGTGCAACAATTGAAGCTTTAAAACAATTGAGAAAAACTGAAAATGAGGATGATGTCAAGAATGAAAAAAAGATTGATGACAAAAAAAATACTCAAAAAAAAGAAAGCTCTGAAAAAAAAGTTGTAAAAAAGACTGCAAAAAAAGCCACAACAAAGAAAAGCACGAAAAAGACTGCAAAAAAAGCAGTAAAAAAAGCTACAAAGAAGACAACTACTAAATAATCACAAGTAAAGCAAGAAATATATGCAGATTCATGAATTATCTACAACAAAAAAGAATAAGAAACGCATAGGTCGTGGTGGAAAACGAGGTACTTATAGCGGAAAAGGTATGAAAGGTCAAAAATCACGTAGTGGTGGAAATGTTAACCCACTTTTTGAAGGTGGTCGGACAACATTGATACAAAAAATGAAAAAAAATCGTGGGTTTAAATCACCTCATGCAAAAAAAGTTACAGTTTCACTCGCGCGATTGGACGTGCTTTACAATGATGGTGATACAGTATCAATAGAAACTTTGACAGAAAAGAAGGTTTTGAGAGCAAAAACCGTGAGATATGGAGCAAGAATTGTAGCAAATGGTGAACTTACAAAAAAACTCACAATCAGTGAGCGAATCGGAACATCATCAATAGCAAAAGAAAAAATTGAAAAAGCTGGTGGAAAAGTTGAAATTGCCAAGGAATCTCCAGAAAAAAAATAAATTATTTTTATTTTCAAACAAAAGACAACCTTTAGGTTGTTTTTTGTTTGATTTTGTTTGATTTTTTTGGTATTATGAATGATACTTTTTGTAATGTTTTATTTTTATGATTAAACCACAAAATGCGGAAGTGATGGCTCCGGTAGGGAGCTTTGAGTCATTATCTGCTGCAATTAAAGCTGGAGCTGATAGTGTGTATTTTGGCGTTACACAACTTAACATGAGAGCTAAAGCAGCTCATAATATGACAATTAATGACTTGGGTGAAATTGTCAAAATAGCACACAAAAATAATGTTAAAACTTATTTAGTAGTAAATACTTTGCTTTATGATCATGATATAGTTGTAATGAAAAAAATTGTAGATACTGCAAAAGAAAAAAAGGTAGATGCAATAATTGCTTTTGATTTTGCTTGCGTTAACTATTGTAATGAAATTGGAGTTCCAGTACATATGTCTGTGCAATTTTCTATTTCTAACTATGAGACTGTAGAATTTTTTGCTAAACATACGAACAGGGTGGTGTTGGCTAGAGAATTAAATTTAGAACAAATAAAAAATATTTACCAGCAAATTGAAGAAAATCAGTTAATGGGAAATGAGGGAAGACTTATGGAAATTGAAGCATTTGCTCATGGAGCTCTTTGCGTTGCTCAATCTGGAAGGTGCTGGATGAGTGTTTATACAGATAATTCCAGTGCTAATCGTGGTGCATGTCGTCAAAACTGTAGAGCTAAATATAAAGTGACTGATGTTGATACTGGCAATGAACTTGTAGTGGATAATCAATATATTATGAGTGCAGCAGATATATGTACAATTGATTTTTTGGATGAGGTTTTAGATGCAGGTGTACAGGTTTTGAAAATTGAAGGTAGAGGTCGTTCTCCAGAATATGTATCAACAGTCGTAAAAACTTACAAAAAAGCATTGAAAGATATTGAAAATGGTGAATATAATAGAGAAAAAATTGAAAATTATTTAAAAGATTTAAAAAAGGTATTTAATAGAAAGTTATCACATGGAAATTACTATCTAGGAAAAGAAATTGTACAGTACAGTGATGTGCATGGTTCAAAAGCAACTCATGAAAAAGAATTTATTGGAAGAGTGACTCATTATTATCCAAAAATTAGTATTGCAGAAATAAAAATTGACACAGGAACAATAAAAAAAAGTGATGATTTTCTTTTTATTGGTAAAACAACAGGTGTTTTAGAAGGAATTGTGTCAGAATTACGTGTTGATGGAAATATTACAAATAAAGCTAAAAAAAGTGATTTGATAACATTTAAAGTTTCGGATAGAGTGCGTATAAATGATAAATTATATATTATAAAGAAAAAGGAAAAATATCAATGTGAATAAAATTTTTTGTGTTATAATTAAAGAAAGGTACCTTTTAAGATACCTTAAAAGGTACCTTTCTTTTTTAATGTTAATATAAAAAAATGAGAAGAAAATTAGAAGACAAAAATGTAAGAAAAATTTACAAAAAATCTGACAGTTATGCGGTCACTATTCCAATTGAAATTGTTAGGGAATTAAAAATAAAAAAAGGTCAAAAAGTGGTAGTACAAAGAAAAGGGAAAAATATTGTTATTACAGATTGGAAAAAATAGTTGGTAGACGATTATTTATTTTGTGGTATGATGTATTTATAAGATATAATATTATATTTATGGGAACAAATAAAATAACAGTAAGTCACAAAAGAAATGATTGTATAGGTTGTGGAGCTTGTACAATGGCAGCGCCAGATAATTGGTCAATGAGTGAAGAGGATGGAAAAGCAGTTTTGAAAGATGCAGAGTGGAAAGGTGATGAATTCATGGTTGGGGAAATTGATGAAGATGCGCTTGAAGCTAATAAAGAAGCAGCAGATTCATGTCCTGTCCAAATTATTAAAGTTAGTGGATACAATGATTAAATAACAAAACACAATCATTTTTTAATAAACAAAACCTCTTATAAAATTTATAAGAGGTTTTGTGATGATGAGACTTTTTATAGTTTTATTAATTCAAATCCATCAGAGACATCTTTTATTTCATAACCATTTTCTTTTATTTTATCACGCAATTTATCAGATAATGTATAATCTTTATTAATTCGTGCTTCTTTTCGTTTGTTGGCTAATTCTAGTATTTTGGCTGGCACTTCTTCTATTCTTGTTGTTATATTAATTCCGAGTGATTCACATGCTCTTGCAAAAAAAATCATGATTTCATCAGGATTATTTAGTGAATTGTCATCTATTAAAGTATTTGCTTGAGTTATCATTGAAAGTAACACGCTTATTGCCAGAGGCGTATTCAAATCATCATCCATAGCAGTTTCAAAAGAATCTTTGAATTTATTGATATCCAATTTTTTAATTTCCTTAGAATTAGTTGATCTAAATGATTGTAAACGTTGCACAAAATTTTGCATTGTATTGTTGTTTTTACTTGCTTGCTTCAATGAATCCCATGTAAAATTCATTTGTGATCTATAGTGAGAAAGTAAATATACAATTCGTAAATCTTGTGAAGAAAATCCTTTTTCTTTTATATCTTCAAGTGTAAATAAATTACCTTTTGACTTACTCATTTTTTCGCCATCAATTAGTAAATGTCTGTTATGCACCCAGTAATTTACAAATTTTTTGCCATTAGCACATTCAGATTGAGCTATTTCTGCTTCATGATGTGGAAAGATATTATCCTCACCTCCAGTATGGATATCAAAGGTTTCACCTAAGTATTCCATGCTCATGGCACTACATTCTATATGCCATCCAGGATAACCAACAGACCATGGTGAATCCCATTTCATAATATGATTGTCAGGAGCTTCGAGCCATAGAGCAAAATCCCATTGATTTTTTTTGTCTGGATGAGGCTCTGACAATCGAGCACCTACATTTAA
>VAPK010425029.1_pt1 | contig 11464 bp, 11 predicted proteins | sample 3395031 | NCBI WGS metagenome assembly VAPK01 (sample SAMN08290443, study PRJNA428436) | hydrothermal vent metagenome | isolation source: Deep-sea hydrothermal vent chimney 1 | place: Pacific Ocean: Juan De Fuca Ridge
AGCAGGTTCTGTTTGGAATTTATTGCGATGGGTTTCAAACCGAACAATAAAAGAAACATTTGTACCACCGACTAATTATAGATATCCGTTTTTAGGAGAATAGTTTTTTAGGTAAAACCTTATTGAAAAATGAGAGCTTGATTTTTGCTTTTTGCAGTAATTATCAAGCTCTCATTTTATATGTTTACTTTTCTTAATATTTGAATTGATTTGTTTTATAAAATCGCTTATGGCCTTTGTTATTGACTTACATATTCATTATTATCTCAATTCAATTAGCAGGTTTGTCTTGCGTCTTACGTCTTACGTCTTTTTTCTCCGGCAATCCATAAATAGCGTTAACCAGATTTATTCTTTTTTCAAACACAAAGAGCATAAAGTTAATCGCAAAGAACCCTAAGTAAAACCATATCATAAATTCATTTGTCTTCCCATCTTCCGTCTTCTATCTCTCACTCCATCTCCCAAACAAACCACACTTTACTATAATACTTCAGACTTCAGACTTCTTCTTAAGATCAATCGTTTTATTATTGATCAAAGGTTTTGCCCAAAATCCGATACTTAAAATATAAGCCAAGGCAATAAAATTAAAGAACATGCCCACTTTTAAAGAAATTAGATCGCTTAAAAATCCTATAATTAGCTGTACCACAGCACCTCCCATGATACCGCTCATTAAAATTCCGGCAAAGGCTCCATGGTGTTTATTCACAGAATTTAAAGCTAAGGAGATGATTATTGGATACATTACAGATAGAAAAAAACCACTTGCTTGAAAGGCATATAGTGATACTTGCGCAGATCCGAATAAAGCAATTACCAAACTAATTATAGCCAAAGAAGTAAATAATTTTAAAACCACTTTACTGTCTAAAAATTTTAAGATAACCAAACCAACAATTCCGCCAATGGTCATCAAACCCCAAAAATTAGCCACAGCTGTTGCTCCAAGAGTCTCATAATCAAAATTATGATAAACTTGTAAGAATTTAGACATCCAATAAGAAATTCCTTGCTCCACTCCTACATAGGCAAAAATTCCAAGAAAAAACAAAATAACTGTCTTGTCTTTAAACAATACTGCATAGCTATCTTTTGTACCTACCTTTTCATCTTCGTTCAATTCAACCTTTGGAAAACGGGTAATAATTATTATAAATACCATAATCAAACTAAAAAGAGCAAACAACCAATAGATAGAAACCCAGGTCATTTCTGCAGGAACTATTCCAGATAAAAAATCAATTAGAGAATTGCTGTTTTCTGATTGTTGATCCATATTGGTAACAAGCCACGAATAAACTAGCGGACTTACAAAAGAGGCAGCTCCAAAAATAAGTTGTGCCAAAACCGATGTAAATGCATAATTTTCTTTACCACCCGACACTCTTAATAAAGGATTGATCACAACCTGTAATATGGCCATTCCGGTACCAATAGAAAATAAGGAAAATAAAAATATGCCAAAAGTAGGTTTTCCGGCAAATAAAACTGATGCGATCATAGACAAAATAAAGCCCAATACCATCATTTTTTTTTCGCCATATTTTTCGAGCATAAAACCTGCAGGTATTGACATTACCCCATAGGCTATGAAAAAAGAAAAAGGTAAAAATCCCGCCATTGTCTCACTCAAACCGAAGCTGGAAGACACACTCGGATTCAATGCACCAAGAATATTTGTTAAAAATGATATTACAAAAAATGTTAAAAGAATTAATAATACTAGGCTATAGTTTCGTTTCATTTGGTTTATTTTTATTTGGAATACATATTTATTATAAGTTGCTCAATCATAGTAATAATCTCATTTCTTTTGTAAGGTCTCCTTTAATATTTTTATAAATTTAAATACATCGGTAAAACCATTGTAAAGGGGTATAGGTGATATTCGTATCACATCAGGTTCTCTCCAATCGGCTATCACCCCCATCTTTTCTAACAAATAAAACAATTTTTTATCTCTGTTTAATATTTTTATCGACAATTGCGATCCCCTTTCTTCTTGATTTTTAGGTGTAATAATTTCTATTTCTTTATTTTCCATCTCATTTAAAAGAAATTCCAGATATCCTGTAAGTTTTATAGCTTTTTCCCTAATTAATTCCATTCCGGCCAAATCAAATAATTCTAAAGAAGCATTTAAAGCTGCCATTGATAAAATTGGCGGGCAACTAAGTTGCCACCCTTCTGCGCTTTGAATGGGAATAAACTCATCTTCCATCAAAAAACGGGTCGCTTTATCATGACCCCACCAACCGGAAAATCGTGGAATATTTTTATCTTTTACATGATTTTCATGCACAAAACACGCTGCAACTCCTCCCGGACCCGAATTTAAATATTTGTACGTACACCAAACTGCAAAATCAACATGCCAATCATGTAAGTATAATGAAATATTCCCGGCTGCATGAGCCAAATCAAATCCAACTTTACATCCTTTTTTATGACCTGCATTTATAATTGCTTTCATATCAAAAACCTGTCCGGTATAATAATTAATACCACCTAGTAATATTAAAGAAATAGAATCACCTTCCATCTCGATTACTTTTAAAATATCTTCTGTTCGCAATAAAATTTCTCCCTTTCGGGGAATTAATTCAATTAGCGAATTACTTACTTTATAACCATGAAATTCTATCTGCGATTTTACCGCATATTGATCGGATGGGAAAGCTCCACCTTCTATTAATATTTTATGTCTTTTACCGGATGGCCGATAAAAAGAAACCATCATCAAATGTAAATTTACACTTAAACTATTCATTACCACTACCTCATTTTGTTGTCCTCCAACAATTTTAGCCATCTTGTCGGTAAACAATTCATGATAGCTAAACCAGGTATTTCTTGCATGAAAATGACCTTCGACGCCTAATTGCTCCCAATCCTTTAGCTCTTGTTCAATGTGTTTTCTAGTAGATTTTGGCTGTAATCCCAATGAGTTTCCACATAAATAGATACAATCCTCTCCATTTTCTCTTTTCGGAAAATAAAATTTATTTCTAAAAGATCGCAAAGGATCTTCTTGATCTAAAAGTTGAGCATATTCAAAATTATTCTGGTATTTCATTTAATTATTCAATCTTTAATCAATTCAAACAAAATCGGTCTACTTGGCGATGCGTCTAACATAAATGGTGCAATTTGCAGGTTCAATATATAGTTTCCATCTTTTACAATATCGGGGACAAATATCATTTCTGTTATGGTATTATGCAAAGCAGATCTCTCATTGATACCAAGACTACCTTGTTCCATATTCCAAAAAATATGATGAGTACTCAAATAACCTTCATCAAGAGTTCTGTCAATCGATGGCATATCTACCAAAAGATGCTCTATTCCCAATTCAACAATAAACTGCATTGCTTCTAAAGAAAAGAAAGGTGCATTATTTTTCATATAATCCCTCTTTTTCTTCTCTTTGAAATTTGGATTGGTTCTAATTAGTAAGGCTTTTAAAAAGACTGAAGGATTATCCACTAAGGCATCCTTAAGTAATTTTTTACTAATCACAAGATCATCTGTTTCCAGATGTGGAATATAAGAATCTTTTGTGTTTTTTTCAGGACTAATAGAAATTAAAGTTGCTGGAATAAACACGTCTTTTAATTGATTGACAATTGAGACGCGTTGGTCCGTAATATGACCCAAACACTCTGTATGTGTTCCGTTACAATGTGGTACTAAATTTAATTCTTCAAAATTACAACTTCCACCTTTTCTAGTATCCCCAACAAATCCATCTTCTTCAAAAGCTCTGCTACTTGCTTTTTTCACATGATAAATATTTGGCTGATCTTTATTAAAATTTAACCAAATCGACAAATCGTGATACACATTCGTATCTAAATTATATTTTTTATTATTTAATTCAACTTGAAAGTTCATTTCGAATTTTAACCTGTAAGACAATCCAGATTCTATTTATTTTAATATTGATTAATTTGAAAAGTTAAAATTTAATTTTTCTTTTAATTTCACCGGTAAAACAGGTAATTCTGAACGTGGAATTAAAAGGGTTGAAATATTGTGTAAATCGTAAAATATTCTGTGCTTGTCGGCCGTAGATTTTAAATAATCATATCCAGAAGACCCCCCTGTTCCTATTTTCTTACCTAAAGTTCGTAAAACCATCTGTGCATGTCTATTGCGCCAACTGGTTAATAATTCATCTATATCTATCAATTTTTGTAAGAACATATATGGTTGACGTAATATGGGCTCATCTCTGTACAAATTGATCAAAAGAGCACTCATGGTAGCTTTGTAGGAAAGCTTTAATTCACCATCTTTTACTTTTTTCTCATGTGCTGTTTCATTAAATATTGAACTAAAATAAGTGTTCGTTTCACCCAGTATTTTTAAACGCAATTGCTTTTCCTGAGCACTTATATAATCTGCATTATCAATAGCATTGGATTCCGATTGCAGCATATTATCAACCGATTTTTTATACTCACTAACAAAATCAAACGATTCTTCAGAATCTTTGGAAGGATCAAAATTCAAAAAGGGTATCCTTTCCAGCCATTTTTCAACCAGATCGAACATAGAATCACCCTTTTCTAAACCCTCTAGAATTTCTTGCTCTTCCTGTGAGAAAACGCCCGAATAAGCACATTGTGTAAATGAAATTCTGTTGGTTCTTTTTAAACCCAACGAAACTTCCAATAATCTAAACTGGAAACTCTGAAAGCCAGATGCCGGTAGAAGATAATTTCTAAATTCTAAAAAATCTAAAGGAGTTATGGTTTCAATAATATCTATCTGATCAACTAATATCTTTTGAATTTTTGATATTCTATCCAATCGTGAAATTGCAATACCAATATTTTTTTCTTCAACTACTTTCGGAGTAAAAAGCTTTTTTACCGAATTTAGATCGTGAATTATTTCTTTAAACCACAATTCATAAACCTGATGCACAATAATAAACAGCATTTCATCATGTGCCGGTTTATTAAAATCGACACTTCTTAATTTTTGTGCATCTAAAATTTTGTTTAACTGTAAGTATTTGTCGTAATGTATCGAAGATAGTTCTTTATCCATTTTTTAAACCTAAAATAAGAGGAGTATAATATAAAAATACTCTTTTAGTTATACAAGAAAAATAAGTTGTAAGTTTTTAGCTTAAGCATTACCTGAATTTGGCTACCTTTTTTTTCGAGAAGATACTGATGAATTAATGATTAGAGGATGGAATGATTAAATAATTCTTTATTGCTCAACCTGTATCAGGGAATTTATAAATTATCTCATTGTCTTTAGTCTTTTTCTCTCTTCTCTAATAAAAAAAGTTTCGTAAATTATGAATCTCTTAAATTCATCAAAAAACAAATTCATGAAAAAACTAGCCAATTATTTACTGCAAGGATTATTATACATGGCGCCTTTAACTATTACAGCTTTTATTATTTATACCATATTCAATTTTTTAGACGGTTTATCTCAACAACTACTGAGGCATTTTTTTGATGTCAATATTCCGGGTCTCGGCGTCTTATCTCTTTTACTATTCTTACTTTTCGTAGGATTTATTGGTAGAACTATTATTGCAAAACCACTAAAACTTGTATTTAAAAAGATAATACACAGCATACCTCTATTAAATTTTATTTATTCGGCATTTAACGATCTCTTTTCTGCCTTTGTAGGAAAAGAAAAAAAATTCAATCAACCTGTTCTGGTACAGGTAAATTTAAATTCTAATTTAGAAAAATTAGGATTTATAACCGAAGAAAATTTAGAGGTATTAGAAGAAAAAGATAAGGTAGCTGTCTATTTTCCTCATTCCTATAATTTTTCTGGAGAACTTTTTATTGTACCTAAAGAAAATCTTAAACCCATTGATTTAAATTCAAGTGATGTAATGAAATTTATCGTGTCGGCAGGTTTGACAGGTTGGACTAAGAAGGAATTATAATATTGACTTACTTATTTTTTGGGTTTGTATTTAATAGCCAGATGAACTATTTTTTTTGTATCGAAGAAACTTTCATCAAAATAATCAGATAGATTATAGATACTGGCTTTTGGAAAGTTGCTCAACTCTTCTTTCAAATCACCTCCTTTTAAATAAAGAATTCCGTTTTTAAATTTGTGATTTCCCTTTTTAGCAATTTTCTTTCTCGTCCATTTTACAAAATCATTCATATTGGTAACCGCCCTGCTAATAATAAAATCATATTCGCCCTGTACCTTTTCGGCCCGAATTTGCTCGGCTTTTACATTTAGCAAACCGAGTTCCTCAGAAATTTCCTGAACAACTTTTATTTTCTTCCCGATAGAATCTATCAAATAAAAATTGCTTTTGGGAAATAGAATTGCCAACGGAATTCCTGGAAATCCTCCACCTGTACCTACATCAAGAATATTCGCTCCAGGTTTAAAATCTATAATTTTTGCAATTCCTAACGAATGTAATACATGTCTTACATACAATTCATCAATATCTTTACGCGAAATGACATTTACTTTTGCATTCCACAACCTATACAAATTTTCCAATTTTAAAAATTGTTCCATTTGAATTTCGGTTAATTCATTAAAATAGTGAAGTAATTCTTTCATCCTTAGAATTAATTTTGTCAAAAATACAATTAATACAAATTGTTATTGTTATTACTATAAAAAAAGAATAAATTAGCTAGGCGATATTATCGTTGTGATAAAAATAAATGCAAAATTTATCTGAACAAGAAAATTATTATAAGTAGTTAATAATCTTATCATTATTTTAACAAATTAATTTATTTTGCATTTAAAAAACGATTAGCTTTGCAAAATTAATTTACTATAATTATAACAGATCAGAATGCAAGCGATAAAATTTTTAACCAGAGATAAAACGAAATTCTTTAGGACGGTTAACAAAAGAGTAAACGATTATTTTAAAGATAATAATATCAGTAAAACCGGTAATTGGATACTTTATATTAAGGCAATTATCATGTTCGCCTTACTGATTACACCGTTGGTTTTAATTCTAACACTTGATTTACCAGCCTGGGTACAAATTCTTTGTATGGTGTTTATTGGAATTGGTATGGCGGGTGTAGGAATGAATGTTATGCACGATGCAAACCACGAATCTTTTTCAAGTAAAAAATGGGTCAATAAATTAATGGGAAGCAGTATTTATATCCTTGCCGGAAATGACTACAATTGGAAAGTGCAACACAATGTTTTACATCATACCTATACCAATATTCAAGGTATGGATGAGGATATTGATGCTGGTAGAATTATTCGTTTTTCAAAACATACAAAATGGTTGAAGATTCATAAATTTCAAAAATACTATTCTTTGTTTTTATATGGTCTATTAACCATTAATTGGGCAATTACAACCGATTTTAAACAATCTTATCATTATTTGAAGAGAAAATTATCTTATGGAAAATTTCCTAATCCAGCAACACAATGGACCAAATTGATCATCGGGAAAATAATCTATTATGCGATTTGGATTGTATTACCTTTATTTTTAGGTTTTGTCTGGTGGCAGGTATTGATCGGTTTTTTCATCATGCACTATACGGCAGGAATTATTTTAAGTATAACTTTTCAGTTAGCTCATGTTATGCCGAATACAGAAATGCCTTTACCCGACAAAGATGGAAATATGGAACATACATGGGCCATTCACCAATTGTATACTACATCTAATTTTGGTTTGAATAGTAAATTTGTTAATTTTTTTACAGGAGGATTGAATCATCAGGTAGAGCATCATATATTTCCACATATTTCACATGTTCATTATAAAAAAATATCTGAAATTGTTCGTAAAACAGCTAAAGAATTCAATTTACCTTATAATGAGTATAAAACTATGTTTGGTGCTTTTTTAGAGCACTTTAAACAATTAGAAAAGTTAGGAAAACACCCCGAATTCGCATAATTAATTTTTACATATTCAATAATTTACCATGTCCAATCCACTATCAGACAGAATTATAAACTTGCCTATTTCTCAAACTTTGGCAATGGCTGCAAAAGCAAGAGAATTAAAAGAACAAGGTAAAGATATCATTAGTTTAAGCTTAGGAGAGCCAGATTTTAATACACCAGATTTCATTAAAAATGCTGCTATTCAGGCGATTAATGATAATTTTAATTCCTATACTCCGGTAAACGGATATGTTGAATTAAGAGAATCTATATGTAGTAAATTCAAACGTGACAACAATTTAAATTATAATGTAAATCAGATAGTTGTATCAACAGGCGCAAAACAATCTATTGCCAATGTAGCTATGGTTTTGTTAAATCCGGGCGATGAGGTTCTATTACCTGCGCCTTACTGGGTGAGCTATTCGGCAATTGCAATTTTGGCAGAAGCAACATATGTTGAAATTCCTTCTGGTATTGAAACCGATTTTAAGATAACACCAGAGCAATTAGAGGCGGCTATTACGCCAAAGACCAAAATGATCTTTTTTAATTCTCCAAACAACCCAAGTGGTACGGTTTATTCCGAAGAAGAATTTAGAGCCCTGGCAAAAGTTTTAGAAAAACACCCTGATATTTATATACTTTCTGATGAAATATATGAACATATCAATTATGGCACTCCTAATTTTAGTTTTGCTTGTATTGAAAATATGTATGACCGAACCATTACCGTAAATGGAGTTGCTAAAGCGTTTGCAATGACAGGCTGGAGAATTGGTTATATCGGTGCCCCGGAATGGATTGCCAAAGCATGTAATAAAATGCAAGGTCAAATAACTTCGGGTGCAAATTGTATTGCGCAACGAGCTACTATTACTGCCCTAGATGCTCCTGTTTCAAGGATACAGTATATGGTTGACGAATTTAGGATAAGAAGAGATTTAATGTTAGATCTACTGGGAAAAATAAACGGAATTAAAACCAATATCCCACAAGGTGCCTTTTATATTTTCCCTGATGTTTCTTATTATTTTGGAAAGAATTTACAAGGAATACAGATACAAAATGCTTCTGATTTTGCCATGCTTTTATTGGAGAAGGCTAATGTCGCAACCGTTACCGGAGATGCATTTGGCGCACCAGATTGTATTCGAATATCTTATGCAGCATCTCAGGATGAATTAAGAGAAGCCGTTAGAAGAATTGCTGAAGTTCTGGCCTAGTTGTGATAGAGAAATGGGGAGATAGAACACGAGAAAAAGACCGAAGACTCAAAAAATGATATAATTAGCCAATGAATCAATGTGTTAATGTGTTAATGTGTTAATGAAAAAAAAAGCGAAAAGCGAAAGAGAGTTTGAAGTAAAAAACCCAGCTATTTTACCAGATACAATTTTATCTGTAAAAAACAGAAAGAAGAAATGAGACATTAGACTTTAGAAAGTGAGAAGTGAGAAGGTATTATTTTAAACACAGATCAACTTCTCCCATATTTAAGGGGAGATGCCTACCTACGGTAGATAAACCTGAAAGGTAAAGGGGTTTAATGTTGATTATTTTTGATAGTGGAAATTAATAAAAACCAGTCAATGCTAATCAGGGATGTTCATTAATGTGCTACCATTGTAATGGTTGATTATTAAAAGTAAATTACCAGATACCATAAATCGGCGAGATCTAAGTGAAAAAAGCCAAAAGCCATTTTAATGAGCAAAAATCAGGATGATACAATAAATCAATATTTCATTTAATCGTTAAACCATGAGTTACAAGGTTATCTTTAAAACCCGATGGGCAGATTTTGACCCGAACAACCATATGCGGCATACGGCCTATAATGATTATGCTGCTGAATGCAGAGTTCGATTTTTTAATGATAATCAATTAACTCTCACTCAACTAAACTTACAAAATGTTGGCCCGGTTTTGTTTAGTGAAAATACCCAATTCTTTCGCGAAATTACTTTAAGTGAAGATATCACCGTTGAATTGTTCTTAAAAGGACAATCTGAAAACGGTGAGCGATTTAAATTTTTACATAAAATATACAAGCAAAACGGAATTCTTGCAGCGGAAATCGAAGTTCACGGATCTTGGCTAGATCTCATACAAAGGAAATTGGCAAAACAAGCACCTCAACAAGCAAAATCAGCTTTTGATTCTTTGGAAAAATCTTATGATTTCGAAATTATACCAATGAATGTCAATGAGTCAATTAATTAATGGGTTAATGAATATTCATCATTAGTTTTAACTGGATTTACTCATTTATTAATACCAGAAAAGGAACAAGAATTTAAGAAGTGCGAATAAAATACTTTTCCCTCCTATCTATTTCCCCTATTCTCAATGCAACCTTCTTCTTCCGACTTCGCTTCAAACTTCGTTCTATTTTCTACTAGAAAAGAAGAAGCTTTAGAAATAAATCTAAAGCTTTTTTTTGGAATCCCTTTATCGATGATTGCAGGGAACTGGTAGTTGGCATTTGGGAAAATGGCTTTTAGCTTTTGGCCTTCAGCTATTGGTAAAACTAAGTATTGAATGTATTCAAAAAATTCAATTTATAACTTATAACCTGCCGAGCCTGCCATCGGGGTGACCTGTTTGACATAGATTCAAACAGCAAGACCAACAGGTCGCTCCTCTGGAGCTTGATTTGATGCAAGATTTGTTATATTATTAACAGAAGGCCTCTATGAGGCATTTGAAACTAGTCCTTCAAGTATTTGTTGGGATCTTAAGATCGGATATCTTAAACAGAAAGTAACCCCTCAGAGATAGATTAATTTGGAAACAACGAATTCAAGATTTTAATCAATGAGTTAATTGAATAGCTCCAGTGAAGCTTAACGTTTGTAATTTAAAAGACAGGAAAGTATTAAACCCCAGAGAGGTGACCTGTTTGATATAGATTCAAACGGCAAGACCAACAGGTCGCTCCTCTGGAGCTTGGTTTGATGCAAGATTTGTTATATTATTAACAGAAGGCCTCTATGAGGCATTTGAAACTAGTCCTTCAAGTGTTTGTTGGGATCTTAAGATCGGATATCTTAAACAGAAAGTAACCCCTCAGAGATAGATTAATTTGGAAACAACGTATTCAAGGTTTTAATCAATGAGTTAATTGAATAGCTCCAGAGGAGCTTATCGTTTGTAATTTAAAATACAGGAAAGTATTAAACCCCAGAGGGGTGACCTGTTAATTATGGTTTGAATGGATAAAATAAACAGACAGCCTTTCTGAAGCCTGGAGATCACTATACTTAGAAGTTAAACTGTGTACCTTTCTGAGGCAAATAATTCAATTTGCTTAATAGCATGTATAACTCAAATTTTATAACTGTTGTTAGTTTTTCTTTTCTCGCAGATTTTGCAGATCTATTATTTAATAAATTGAATCATTAACTAATTAAGTCATTGAATTCTTTAAAATATAAAAAGCACCCTTATTCTCTTTCCTCAACATAGATTGTTTTACAATCAAATAGGCTACTGCATTCAAATTTCTAAGTTCACAAATCTGAGGAGAAAGTTTTGATTTAGCATAGGC
>VAPK010153816.1_pt1 | contig 11462 bp, 8 predicted proteins | sample 3395031 | NCBI WGS metagenome assembly VAPK01 (sample SAMN08290443, study PRJNA428436) | hydrothermal vent metagenome | isolation source: Deep-sea hydrothermal vent chimney 1 | place: Pacific Ocean: Juan De Fuca Ridge
AAGACAAGGCTTTCGAAGTTTTGAAAATCAAGAGGTTTGCTTTTGCAAATGACTGTTTTCAAAACGAGAGTAACGCAGTATTTGGCGTTTTCTTGCAAAGATTAGCTACGAAAGCAAACAACAAAATAACCCCTATAGTTTTTTCAGCCAGGCTTCGGCATCTTCCAAATCCGTTTTATCTTCTGTTTTAACGGCAAAATTAAATCCGGGTTGAATACAAAAAGAACCATATTCCCCCGATTTATTTAACGCAATATAACCAATCTGGTACTTCTCGTAATCGGGTATTTTTTTAACTATCCGTTTAACTGCCTCTTCACAAGCACGCGATGGCGACATTCCATTTCGCATTAATTCTACTACCAGGAATGTTCCCAGCGTTTTCATTACCAATTCTCCTGAACCCGTTGCTGCTGCACCGCCAATCTCGCCATCTACAAAAAGTCCGGCACCAATTATTGGTGAGTCGCCAACCCTCCCTGGCATTTTATAACCCATTCCACTCGTTGTACATGCCCCCGACATTCGTCCGTCTTTATCAATCGCCAACATGCCAATGGTATCGTGGTTTTCAATATTAATTTCGTTACTGAATTTCTTCTTTCCTTTCTTCCACTTTTTCCAAGCTGCTTTTCTTTCGGGTGTTAACAATTTTTCTTTTCTAAAACCATTTTTTCGGGCGAATTCAAATGCTCCTTTTCCACTCAACATCACATGTGGCGTTTTTTCCATTACCAACCTGGCTACAGATATTGGGTGCTTAATGTGTTGAAGATAGGTTACACTTCCTGCCCTGCCCCTTTCGTCCATAATACATGCATCCAAGGTAACTTTACCTTCTGAATCCGGAATTCCACCATAACCCACGGTAATTACTTTCGGGTCGCCTTCGGGAACACGGACACCTGCTTCAACGGCATCGAGGGAATAACCACCTTTTGAGAGTATTTCCCATGCAGCTTCATTTGCAGGTAAACCATGGTTCCATGTTGAAATTACAATGGGGAACTTATTGTTTTGAATTGGATTCGAAGAAAATCCATGTTTCGACAAACCAATTCCGGCAATTGCCAGAGAACTGGTTGTAATGAATGAACGACGAGAAATCATAATCTTTATTGTTAATTTGTTATTCAAATTATTGAACTTTGTAAAGTCTATTCAGTCGAAGAATTTTGTATTGCTTTTCTATATTTCGAAAAAACAATTGCCCGTGAAATAAAACCGAGATATTTCCCTTCATCAATAACTGCCAAATTGTAACGTCCAGATGTTTCAAATTTTTTGGCAACACCTTCCATATCATCATCTGGTGAAATAAAATATTCGGGCATATACATTAAATCCTTTACCCAGACCGTATCGTATAAAGCAGGTTCAAAAATTAAACTCTTTATTTCAGAGAGTTTTACCATTCCTTTGAGGCTCCCCTTTTCATCCACCACTGGAAAAAGATTTCTGGTAGATTTTGAAATAGCATCAACAACATCTCTCAATTTTGCATCTGGATGAAGTATTTCAAAATCAGTTTCTATCAGTTGTCTGATATTCATCATCCTCAACACATTTTGGTCTTTATGGTGTGTAAGCAATTCACCACGCTTCGCCAACTGTTTTGTATAAACCGAGTGTGGTTCGAACCGCATAATAGTAACATAAGCAACTGTAGAAGTAACTAAAAGGGGGATGAACATTCCATATCCTCCGGTAATTTCTGCAGTTAAAAAAATCCCTGTAAGTGGGGCATGCATAACTGCGGCCATCATTCCTGCCATTCCTGCAAGGGCAAAATTATCTTCGTGTAATCCCAGATGAAATACTAAGTTTACCGTTGTTACCAGAAAATAACCTGCAACTGCGCCCATAAAAAGTGTTGGGGCAAAAATTCCACCAACTCCTCCGGAGGCAGTAGTAGCCGACATTGCAAATACTTTGAAAATTAATATCCCGGCTAAAACAGAAATCAAAACAAAAATATTTTCTTTCCCCCCAAAAAATAGGGAACCGTTCAACAAATCAGTACCGTGCCCTTTAAAAATAGTTGCAATACTTACGTAACCTTCACCCCATAACGGGGGAAAAATAAATATAAGTAGCCCCAAAATAAAACCGCCTATTAACAACCGGATTACCCAATTTTTAATTTTCGCGAAATATTTTTCGAGATACATGGTAGTGCGTGTGAAATAAATTCCAACTACCCCTGTAAAAACACCCAATAAAATGTAAACCCAAATGGTATGGATATCGGATGTATTTACCTGTGCAAAATGCAGCAATACACTTTCGTTCATAAAAAAACTGGTTAATATTGTGGCCGAAATTGCTGACAGCAAAAGTGGAATTAAGTATGCCATTGTAAGATCGAGCATTAACACTTCGAGCGTAAAAACAATACCTGCCATGGGAGCATTAAAAATTCCGGCAATAGCACCAGCAGAACCACACCCTACCATTAAAGTAACATATTTATAGTTCAATTTGAAAAGGCGGGCAAGATTTGAACCGATTGAAGCACCTGTTAAAACAATTGGCGCCTCTGAACCAACTGAACCACCCAGGCCAATTGTTACCGAGCTGGCAATCATAGACGAATAAGTGTTGTGCAATTTTATGTTGCTGCTTTTTCGGGAAATAGCATAAAGAATTTTAGATACACCGTGACCAATATCGTCCCGAACAACAAATTTCACAAATAAGACTGCAAGAAAAATTCCAATTAATGGATAAACCAAATACAAATAGCTGATGCCATCAACAACAAACCAGTAGGTTAATTTTTCGGCGACAAAATAGATAAGGGTTTTTAAGATTAAGGCAGCAAGTCCGCTTAACACCCCGGTAACAATGCTAAGAATGTAAATAAAATTTCTTTCCGAAATATTCGCGATCCGCCAGGCAACTATTTTATTCATCCTATGATGAAAACTCCTCCTCCAAATTATTTTAAACGTGCGAAACATCAACTATTTGCTTTCTATATTTTGTAAACACACGGGCCCTCGATATAAAACCGAGATACTTTCCATTTTCCAATACAGCCAGGTTATATCTTCCTGAGGTTTCAAATTTATTGGCAACAATTTCCATACTATCTTTCGGATCAATAAAATATTCTGGCATGTACATTAACTCGCTAATTTTAACCTTGTCGTACATTTCATGATGAAAAATCATGCTCCGAACATCATCCATTTTCAACATTCCTACCATTGTTCCATTTTCATCGACAACTGGGAACAGGTTGCGGTGATTTCGCGAAATAGCAACAGTTAAGTCGCGAAGTGTAGCTTGTGGGGAAAGAATTTCGAAATCTGTTTCTATTAATTTCCGCAAATCCATCATTTGCAAAACATTGGCATCTTTATCGTGAGTAAGCAACTGTTTCCTTTGTGCCAGCTGAATATGATAAACCGAATTAGGAGTAAAGGTTCGAACGATAATATATGCAAATGTTGCGGTAAACATTAACGGTACAAACAATTTGTAACCACCTGAAATATCGGCAATCAAAAATATCCCAGTTAATGGCGCATGCAAAACTCCTGCAATTAAACCGCCCATTCCAATTAAGGCAAAATTATTTGTACTAATCTGACGCATTCCCAGCATATTTACAACATGAGCGAATAACATTCCGGTATTCACGCCCATAAATAGTGTTGGCGCAAAAATACCTCCAACGCCACCTGCACCAAAAGTTAACGAAGTAGCTACAATTTTTAGTGAAATTACCGCAGCAAGCAAAATTAAAGCAACCCAAACCTCTTCTTTTAACCCAACAAACAAACTGTTGTTGAAAAGGTATTGAACATCACCTACCAAACCCAAATTTATAGCATCGTATCCTTCACCGAATAACGACGGAAAAAGAAATACTAAAACACCAAGCGAAACACCACCAATAATTAGCCGGTTTGTACTTTTTTTTATTTTATCAAAAAAACCTCCAATAAATACGTACATTTTTATAAAATATACCGAAACAAAACCTGCAAGTATTCCAAGTAATATAAAATACGGAAGATCTTTAAGTACAAAAGCATCTTTAACATCGAATGGAACAAGTACATTTTGACCAAGAAATAGATAAGAAACAACAACTGCAGTAGCTGACGAAAGTAGCAATGGAACCATCGAAAAAACTGTAAAGTCAATCATTATTACCTCAACCGCAAAAACAATTGCAGCAATGGGAGCTTTAAAAATAGCGGCCATTGCTCCTGCACTGGCGCAAGCCAGTATTAGAATTCTATTCTTATAATTGAGACGAAAAAAGTGTGACAACCAAGATCCCCAAGCAGCTCCGGTGGCAACGGTGGGCCCCTCCAGCCCAACAGAACCGCCAAAACCCACGGTGAGCGAACTGGTTAATATCGATGAATATAAATTATGAGAGCTTACCTTTCCTTTTCGTTTTGAAATACTGTACAAAACATTGGGGATACCATGGCGTACCGGGCGTCTAACAATATATTTTATGCTTAAAACCGCTAAAGTAACCCCAATTAAAGGAAGAGCGAAATAAATGTAATTGTGTACTTCGCTCGATATAAATGAATCGACCAAGTGATGGGTTAAGCGAATAGAATTTTTAATTACTACCGCTCCCATACCCGAAAACAATCCAACAACAATACTAAGTGCGGTAATAAAACCACGCTCGCTCATGTTTTTCAAACGCCATCGGTGAAACCGAGCAATTATGTGTATTCTTTTACTCATTCGGAGCGTAAAAGTAACAAAACGTATGTTTTCATGAACTTTAATCCCAACTTAACTCATTAAATTTTTGTTACGTTTAAAATAGCCATTTTAAATTGATTATTTCAAACCTTTTTAAACCAAACCAGGATTTATAAAATAAAAAAACCCACCTTGAAAGGCAGGATTTTTATATCTTCAAATTTGCAATATTTTAATCTAATTGTGGCCCAGCAGCAACCAGTGCTTTTCCTTCTTTGTTATCAGTATATTTTACGAAATTTTTGATGAAACGTCCAGCTAAATCTTTTGCTTTATCATCCCACTCTTTTTTATCAGCGTATGTATCACGGGGATCTAGAATAGCAGGATTTACATCATGCAGCATCGTTGGAACTTCGAGGTTGAATATTGGGATAATTTTTGTTTCTGCTTTTTCGATTGAACCATCCAAAATCGCATCGATAATTCCGCGGGTATTTTGAATAGAAATACGTTTTCCAGTACCATTCCAACCTGTATTTACAAGGTATGCTTCAGCTTCGTGCTCTTCCATTTTTCGTACTAACTCCTGACCATATTTCGTTGGGTGAAGAGAGAGGAAAGCTGCACCAAAACAAGCTGAAAAAGTAGGTTGCGGAGTAGTAATGCCACGCTCTGTACCAGCTAATTTTGCTGTAAACCCTGAAAGGAAATGATATTTAGTTTGTTCAGGTGTTAATTTTGCCACCGGGGGCATTACTCCAAAAGCATCGGCGGTTAAAAAAATAACTTTGTTTGCGTGCCCTGCTTTAGAAACCGGCTTAACAATGTTGTGAATGTGATAAATTGGATAAGATACCCGTGTGTTTACTGTAACAGAACCATCGGTGAAATCTATTTTTCCATCTTTGTCAACCGTTACGTTTTCAAGAAGCGCATCACGTTTAATTGCCCCAAAAATATCTGGCTCGGCTTCTTTATCAAGATTAATTGTTTTGGCGTAGCAACCACCTTCAAAGTTGAATACCCCGTTATCGTCCCAGCCGTGTTCATCATCGCCAATCAACTGCCGTTTTGGATCGGTAGAGAGCGTCGTTTTTCCAGTTCCCGAGAGCCCAAAGAAAATAGCGGTATTACCATCTTCACCCACATTTGCAGAACAGTGCATAGAAGCCATCCCATTCAGCGGAAGATAATAATTCATCATTGCGAAAATACCTTTTTTCATTTCTCCTCCGTACCACGTGCCACCAACAACATGCATTTTCTCCGTTAAGTTGAATACAGTAAAATTTTCTGAATTTAATCCATGTTTTTCCCAATTTTGATTAGTGGTTTTGGAACCATTCAAAGAGACAAAATCGGGCTCACCAAAATTTGCCAATTCCTCTTCAGTTGGTCGAATAAACATATTTTTCACAAAATGTGCCTGCCATGCAACTTCCATAATAAAACGGACTTTAAGTCGTGAATCTTCATTTGCACCAGCAAACGTATCCATTACAAAAAGTTTTTTCCCTGAGAGTTGTGTTGCGACTGTCTTTTTCAAATCGTTCCAAACTTCTTGAGTTGTTGGTTTATTATCGTTTGGCGATTCAGGTGAAGTCCACCAAATTGTATTGCGTGTTACATCATCCTTAACAATATATTTATCTTTTGGGGAACGACCTGTAAAAATACCAGTCATTACATTAACTGCATCCAATTCTGTGAGCTGTCCTTTTTCAAAACCTTCGAGGTTCGATTTCATCTCTTCTTCGAAAAGTTGTTCGTAAGATGGGTTGTAAACAATTTCCTGTACGTTGACAATTCCGTACTTCGACAAATCTAAATTTTTCATAAATACCTAATAATTAACTTAATAAAACTATCCTTTCTTCTTATAAACCGATCACCAAAAATAACTTTTTTTTTCTACCCACTGGGACAAAGAGTTTGGATCACCAATTTTTAATTACCGAATAAACAATATCTTAACAATAGTCTTATCACAAATGTTTATTAATTCGGCTTGCCGATGAAAAATAAACGAAATAAAAAGAGCATTCTGAATATCAAAATCCAAAATGCTCCTTTCAACAACAAAAATAAAACCAAACTACGATCTGGGATGAAACTGATGAATAGTGTTTCGTAAATAATCGCGATCTAAATGGGTGTAAATTTCCGTGGTTAAAATCGATTCGTGCCCCAACATTTCCTGAACAGCCCGCAAATCGGCACCGCCATTTATTAAATGTGTTGCAAACGAGTGCCTGAAAGTATGTGGACTAATTTTTTTTCCAAGTTCAATTTTTTCTGCCAGGTTTTTAATAATTGTAAAAATCATTACCCTGCTCAACTTTTTGCCCCTTCGATTTAAAAATAGAATGTTTTCACTCTCCTTGCTAACTTTCAATGTTTTGCGGTAACCACTTAGATAAATATTAATCTCATCCACGGCTTTTCCGCTTACTGGTACCAGCCTTTCTTTTCCGGCTTTTCCCTCAACTTTCACAAATCCTTGATCGAAAAACAAATTTGTAATTTTCAAATTTACCAATTCAGAAACCCGCAAGCCACAACTGTACAGTGTCTCTAACATTGCTTTATTGCGTTGTCCTTCAGCTTTCTCTAAATCAACAGCTTCAATTAAAGTATCAATTTCGTCCATCGATAAAATATCCGGTAATTTCCTGCCAATTTTTGGCGATTCCAACAATGCCGTTGGATCGCTTATAATTTTGCCTTCTATTAACAAATATTTATAAAACGATTTTATTCCTGAAATTGTCCGTGCTTGTGTTCTAGGGCTCACCTCTTTCCCATTTAGCCATTCAATAAAACTCTTAAGGTGCTGAAGTTTAACTTTTTCTGGTGCTACCTTATTAAATTTGTTATCTAAGAAACTAATTAATTTATTGACATCGTTAATATATGCCGCAATTGAATTTAGCGACAAAGATTTTTCGAGTTTTAAATAGTTTTCGAAATCCTTTTTTTCATCTTCCCATTTCATAGCTTTCTTTTTTTTATATTTACGGATATTCATTTTTCATTAAAAATGAAAAATGATCGTTATCTTTTTAACTTAAACATTTATATTGTTCAGATACGCTAAACAATATATAAAGTTACTACAAAATATATTAATATAGAAATAACATGAAAATACTGATAATCAACGGTCCTAACCTTAATTTATTAGGCGTTCGGGAAAAAAGTATCTACGGAACTGAAAGTTTTGAATCATATCTCATTGAATTAAGAGCGGCTTTCCCTACAATTGAACTGGATTATTTTCAATCTAATATTGAAGGTGACATAATAAATAAAATTCACGATTACGGTTTTAATTCCGATGGGATAATAATTAATGCCGGTGCATACACACATACTTCCATTGCAATTCGCGATGCCATTTCGGGAGTAAAAACAACGGTTGTTGAAGTGCACATTTCGAATACGCTGACCCGTGAAGATTTTAGGCATAAATCAATAATTGGTCCGGTTTGCCGTGGTTGTATAATGGGATTTGGACTGGGTTCCTATAAACTGGCTCTACAAAGTTTTATCGGAAATCAATAACTTCTACATCATTGTATTTACTGGCATCGAATACAAAATCGGTATCGGGGAAATTAATATCGGTTTCCAATTTTTTAACTTTTATTGTATATAAATTACCATCGGTCCCGAACAAAACTGCCGCATTGATCATCAGGGTTGCTTTGTCGATTGAAACGGTAATTTTAGAAACTTGCAGTTCATCATTTTCCGGGGAAAGGTCTATTTCGTACAAAGTTTTATTGCCCTCCTTTTTTTCTGAAATAAATTTTGATTCGAACCCTTTTTCATAAATACTGAAAAGGGAAGTTGGATCCATTAAATCGCTACTTTCGTCATCTATATTAGAAATGATAACCTGATTTCCATTTTTCATATAATTCCATAGTGTAGTTCCATCAGAAAAAATTTTAACCCCACCATTAGCATCGGGCAAGTCAACTGAATATTTTTGTCCCTTTAATTTTATTGTCCCTTCATTTTTTTCATCAATTTCCATCTCCTTATTTTCCATTGTTAAAGAAAAATCGGCAGAAATGGTTTTATACGAACGGGTTTTTTCACTCACTTTATCCAAAATATTCTTTGCCTTTTGATCTTGCTGTGCTTGCAAAAAAATTGATGTTAGCAACAATACACCTATCAATACTACTCTCTTCATTTCTATTTTTAGTTTAAACTATTCAATAATTGTTCCAAACTATACTCATCCTGAAGGAGTACTTGCCTGGCTTTGCTTCCTTCGCTCGGTCCAACAATACCGGCAGCTTCCAATTGATCCATAATTCTTCCGGCCCGATTGTACCCAATTGAAAATTTGCGTTGGATCATCGAAGTAGATCCAACTTGGTTCTGAACCACAACGCGTGCGGCATCTTCAAACATTTCGTCTTTATTGTTCAAATCAACCTGCCCGGGACCAGCGTCCTCATCACCAGCATATTCAGGAAGGAGAAATGCGGTTGGGTAACCTCGTTGTTCAGCAATAAACGCACAAATTCTTTCAACTTCCGGCGTATCAACAAATGCGCATTGAACCCGGGTTACCTCACTGTTGGCAGAAATTAACATGTCGCCTTTACCAATTAATTGATTGGCACCTGGCTGGTCGAGAATAGTTCGCGAATCAATCATAGAAGCAACTTTAAATGCAATTCGTGCGGGGAAATTAGCCTTTATAACACCGGTAATAATGGTTACCGACGGGCGTTGTGTTGCAATTACCATGTGGATACCAACCGCTCTTGCCAACTGTGCAATCCGTGCAATTGGCAATTCAATCTCTTTTCCGGCGGTCATTATCAAATCGGCAAACTCATCAATAACAACTACAATATACGGCATAAATTTGTGCCCTTTTTCAGGGTTTAGTTTACGGCTTATAAATTTCCTGTTATACTCTTTTAAATTACGGGAATGTGCTTTTTTTAATAAATCGTAGCGGCTATCCATCTCCACGTTAATAGAGCTCAGTGTATTTTTTACCTTCTGGATATCCGTGATAACCGGCTCTTCTTCATCGGGGAGTTTAGCGAGATAATGTTTTTCAATTATCGAATATAAATTTAATTCAACTTTTTTAGGATCGATAAAAACAAACTTCAGTTGCGACGGATGCTTTTTATACAAGAGCGATGTAATGATAACATTCACCCCAACCGACTTACCTTGCCCGGTAGCACCTGCAACTAAAATGTGCGGCATTTTGGCCAAATCGACCATGTACGTTTCGTTGGAAATCGTTTTTCCAATGGCGAGTGGAAGTTCAGCCGTTGTTTCTTGGAATTTTTTTGATGCAATTAAGGACCGCATTGAAACAATTTCGGGATGTTGATTTGGAACCTCAATACCAATTGTGCCACGCCCCGGAATTGGTGCAACAATTCGAATGCCGAGAGCTGCTAAACTTAAAGCAATATCGTCTTCAAGGTTTTTAATTTTTGCAATTCGGATACCAGGTGCCGGAACAATCTCATAAAGTGTTATGGTTGGTCCAATTGTCGCCTTAATTTTAATTATCTCAATTTTATAGTGGCGAAGGGTTTCAACAATTTTATTTTTGTTTGAAATTAGTTCTTCGTTGGTAACTTCGGCATTCCCCGATTTATGGTCTTCAAGCAAATCGAGTGTGGGAAACTTGAAACTCGATAAATCCAAAGTTGGATCATAATCTTCCATCTCCTCCGGTTTCACCTCATCGGTTTCTTCCTCTTTTACTTTTGGATGAACAACCAATTCCAATTCACTGTCTTCCATTTCCGAGGAATCTTCCTTAGTTTCTACCCTCTCAATTTCCATTTCCGACTCAGTAATTTCTTCATCGGAATCTGGTCCAAAAATTGCCTTTACCACATCATCGTCATCAATAACTTTCGAGATTGAATCCTCAAAAATAAATTCCTCTCCTTTTTTTACCGATTCAACAACTTCTTTATCTCTGATTTTCATTTTAAACAACCCCCTTATTATTGAATACGATTTTTCGAAACGGATAATTACAATGGCCAACGCCGAAATAAGCAGTAAAAAAACCAACCCGGTAACCCCAATTAAAGAACTTAGCCAGCTACTTATTACTAAACCATATAGACCTCCGATATAAATAGATGAGCTGGCTCCAGTTTTTGGAAATATCAAGCCCAAAGCAACCGACAGCCAAATAAGTGTTACCAAACTGAACACAAAGCTTTTCCCATACTTCACCAAATTACGGCCTATAATTTTGAAACCCGTAATAACCAATAAATAAATAAACAAAAAGGATGCTATTCCAAAACCACGGTTAAATATTAGCTCCGATAAATAAGCACCTGTTTTCCCTGCTTTATTGTCCACTTTTATATCCGATTTAAAAACCAACTCCGACCATTTTAAATCGAGTTTGCTTTGGTCTGCAGCACCGTAAAATAAAAAGGAGATAAAAGCAATCAATAAATAGGCCGATATCAATAATACCAGTACTCCAAGAACAAACCTGAATTTTTCGTTCTTAAATAAAAATACACTTGCTTTTTTCTTTTTACTGTTAGCTTTTACTGGCTTTCTTCTTTTTATTGCCATTTAAAGGTTTTGTTTGAACATGATGCAAATTTAACTAAAAAAGTAACTCTGCCATTCAATAAGTTCATCTTAACCTGATTAATTCATAAGTTTTCGTTATGAAAAGGCAAAATGCAAAGAGTAAAGGTGAGCGCAAATTTTCGACTCGCAGGAATAGCCTTAGCTATTTC
>VAPK010043438.1_pt1 | contig 11459 bp, 8 predicted proteins | sample 3395031 | NCBI WGS metagenome assembly VAPK01 (sample SAMN08290443, study PRJNA428436) | hydrothermal vent metagenome | isolation source: Deep-sea hydrothermal vent chimney 1 | place: Pacific Ocean: Juan De Fuca Ridge
AAATGCGATATTCTGGATATGGATAATGGGTGTGCGGAATGTCGGGGATCAACTTGATTGCTATACCCATAAGCAAGCTTGATCAGTACCGCTTTTGCAGAAAAACCCAACGCAGCGATTAAGACATAACTACTACCGATTAATAATTGTTTTTTATTATCGTGGGTTGAAGTGGTTTGTTGCACAAGATTCTCCTAATGAAAAATAACGAATCTTGTTAGATGAAAGCCCTAAGCAGTCAGGACAAGATCCGTAACTGCTAAGGTTATTTGAAATTATAAACGCATTAAAGCTTGGTCACGAGACAAACACAGTTGTTTGCATAACCAAAAACCTTTTAAAGCAAAATGAGAGTGATGTTGATTCATTGAGCTATATTAAATGTTTAATAGCCTGAATTCAACTTAGAAATCTCGCTTAATCGAGTTCAGTTCATATTTTATGTATTCCTTGTTTCAATTCAAATCAGCAAGCCCCGAAGAATAGACAGCGTTATTATGAATATAATGCACACTATCCCCTTGTATGACAGCTCTATCATTATTGGTCTGCTGACCCATAAAAGAACAATGATTACCTGATAAATTACATATTTCAGGGGGAGTATCTGTAATCAATTTACCTTCTAATTCAATTCCAAGATTAGCTCCAGTGTTTATATTAAAGGTGTACAAGCCTGTATGTGTCCAATTATATGAAGCACTAGGGTGATTGTTGTCTTGAAAATTATCATTCGGCTTCTGCTCATTCAATTGTAACGGGATTGCCAACGTCGCAGAATCTCCTGAGGTTAGCCAAGCCAAAGCGTGGTGGTCGTTCAAAACTGCTGAATGAGTCCCTCGCTTACCCAGCACAAGGCTATCCACTTCGCGCAAATTATCCCCATCTGAAACATCAAAGAGAGAAAGTTTAACGCCTTGGTACCAGGAAAAATCTTCTCCTTCTTCTGGAATTGCATCTTTACCAATACCGAGTAGATAGTTTTCACCGATGGGGTGGAGGTATTCAGAAAAGCCATTAATTTCAAGTTCACCTAATATTTTTGGCTGTTCGGGCTGGGTAAAATCCAGCACATAGAGAGGGTCAACTTTTTTGAATGTCACTAAATAGCCACGAGCGCCTATAAATCTGGCTGCATATATTTTTTCCCCAGGTTTTCCTAAGTTATCCAGCGTGCTGATGGTTTCTAAACGTTGGCTATTCGCAGCTTCACGCAATACTGAGACACTTGATGTTGACGTGGCATCCCATATATTCCCTTTTGATGTTGCAACTTTTAAAACATTATCATGCTCCCCCATGCGGAACGGTTGTTTATCAAAATCCCAACCAAGATGCCCTTCTACAGCTCCTGATCCGCGGTATTCTAGCTTTCCTTTTCCAAGCGTGAACTTATGTATTTCTGTTTCCATTTCATTGTTACCTGGGTCATATAAAATGCTTTGTCCTGATATGGAGATAGGGTATCGACTACTTGTCAGATAGATAGATTGAGTCGACATATAAAAGGTATCTATATTACCGGCTATACAAGTAGAATAATGTTGATCTGGATTATCCAAAGGAATAGCTGTTATGGTAATGACTGTATTATCAACATATTTAAGGCTATTTTGACGTGGGATAAAACAATCTGTTGCACTAATTACTGGAATTCCTTCATTATCATCAAACGAAATGACAGGTAATAAATTATTTATATTCTGATTTTCGGGTACTGTTGGATTAAAATTTGGACTTGGTTGGCTGCTATCTGCAGGCGCGGGTTGAGGCGATTCAAAATATGGATTTTTACGTGTCACAAGATAAAGAACACCGTCAATAAGACGACTGGATATGAGACCCGTGTCCATACTGATCCGTAATTTAGATTGCATACTCTCTGGTTGGCTTATATCAACAAATCTAATATTGGTTTTGTTATTTTGCCACTGATAAGGCGAATACCAACTATTAAATACGTTAAAATTTGTACCACCATTGAGAACAATTAAATGTTTTTTATCATTTACCGGTGATAGGTAGAGTGAAGCACTTAGGTTCGCATGAGTATCTATATCCAGTTGACTGAGTTCAACGTTGTTAGCAGGATTATTCTGGATAGTATATGCCGTTAAACATTGTTTGTTCTGATCAGAGTTACAATGTTCCAGAGTATATAATTGTTCCCCATCTGTTTTGATACGATCGGCTTCGTCGACCCCTATTTCTTGTATATTGGTTTGCGAGACAGAACTACTTCCGCTGTCAGCTGTTACGGATTGAGCAGGATTTGGGACTGGAGAAAAATCAGCCATCGATGAACTGGTTCGGTTGATTGAACCGCGAGCAAAAAAATCAGCCAGAAATAGTTTGTTTTTTACTTGGTGCAATGAAGGAATGTTGTTATCAAACACAACCATTGTTGCTGGTGAGGCGTTGTAAAATAACTGCTTGCCATTCTCAGTTTGGTAGCCAGCATGAACTAAATACTCACCAGCAGGCAGAAGCTGGTTATCCACAACCGTGATGATTTCTTTTTGTTCAAACTGTTTCTTTTGATAATTTTCAAGTGAAGCTTCTTGTTTATCCCAACGTTGCCATTGACCTAATGATGTATATTGGTACCAATTGTTATTATGTTGAGCGACCAGATACAGCTTCCCTTCTTGACCAACAGCATTATTTTGTATCGAAATATTGAATTGAAATTTGACTTCTTCGTTACTCAGAAAGGTATTACTAAGCTTATCATCTTTATTGCGAATACTATGAGTAAAACTGTCTTTTGATGAAACTGGAACTAATGTCATCGAATTTGCTTGGTTAATCATTCCAAGATAAATAAAAAACAAAAATAGGGTGGATTTTTTCATTGTGAAATTCCTTATTTATAGATCAAAATATTTTAGTAGGAGGGGCTTTTAGCCGCGATTTTTCTTGATTCGGTCGCGGCTAAAAGCCCCTCCTACTTTACTTATTCACACTCAGCAATAGCGTTTGAAATAGTAAATCTAAATGGTTTATCTGTTTTTTTCACTAGAATCGTTGTGGATGGATAACTTATCATTGCAATAGAAACACAGCTTGCACCAGGTGTTATAGAAAGTACATGAATATCAATCATGTCATCAAGTTCTTGGACATTTTCTACTGACAATATATTTCCTCCACTGGGTTTCATGCCTAACCCACCAGCAAGTATTTGATAGTTTTCAAAATCCAGTTGTGGAGCGACGGGGGCTTCACCCTGAGGAAAGGTCATGTGAGCTGTTGTTGAATAAAAATACAATTCCCAATCCTGTTGAGTCGTTATAGTTTTACTCCAAGGCTCTTCAATTCTTGGGTCATCAGGTAAACTCAAGACGGTGTGAGAAAAAAAATCTGATGAATACGCTGTTGACATTGTTATCATCAGTACAAAAAGTGTTATTGCTTTATTAGTTATATATTTCATTCGATATTGCTCCAAATTATTGAGAAAACCTTGGTGAATGTTGATTTTTCCAAGATGATAAAGAAAGTCATCCTCCGAGATAAATCAACAAAACCGTTTATGACAGTAAAAATATATCAATGTAGTTTCTTTCTGTCTGTTGTAGCTTTGTAAAGAATAATTTTTCAAATAGATCGTAGCTTTATCCTTTACTGCTTAGAAAATTCATAGCCAATTGATTTTAATTGTTATTATTTTTTACTGCGTAAAAACACCCTATTATTTGATTAATCCTTCTTTACACTTTTTAACAATTTACCAACAAATTTATGACATCTTCTGAGAAATTTATCTGTCTTAATAATGATCTTTTATTTTTTAGAAAAAAGAATTGATGTTTAAAAATCTGGTATTGATAGTGTTGTTTACTTTATGTAATAACAAAATGTTATCAGCGGCACCTAGTTTATCAGCTGCTGAGGAAGCAGAAATACAAAAAGCAATAGAGTCATATCAAGAAAGACCTTGGGAATTGGGGTTGGCAGCAGGTTATGGAGTGCGTACAAATCCATTGATACATTCTGATAACATTCCAATGTATGCGGTGATTAATGCAGCCTGGTTTGGAGATTGGTTTTTCTTTGATAACGGTGATCTTGGGGTGACAGTTCATGAAAGTGAAAAACTATCTATTAATTTTATAGCCCATATTAATGGAGAACGAGAGGTATTTGAGTGGCTCAATAATTCAAGACTAGGCATTCATTTTGCAACAGGCGCAGCGGCAGATTTTTCACCTCCAGCAAATGGCAGTGCTGGAACAGAAGAGAGTAGTTCATTTCCCCCTGAGATAGCTGAAAACTTACAGGAACAGATAGAAATACCTAAAAGAAATCTGGCTGTAGATGGAGGATTAGAAATAGGTTATGCTGATGTTTGGGGTGACCTTCAATTACAAATTTTAACTGACCTCAGTTTTACTCACAAAGGAGCAGAGGTTTGGGCTTCTTATGCTTATCCGTGGCAACACGGAAACTGGAAAATAGTGCCTTCTGTAGGGATTAATTGGAAAAGCCATAATTTACTTAATTATTATTATGGTGTGCGTAATAGCGAGGTTCGATTAAACCGTCCAGCATATACGGCAAGAAGTGGGTTTAATGGTTTTGTAAAACTATCCGTCGCATATCATTTTAATGAACATTGGGGCGTTGTTGGCGTAGCCGAATATGAAGCACTGAGTCGCAGCATCCGACGTAGTCCAATTGTTGACCAAGATAGCATCGAAACACTTTTTATCGGCTTAATGTATAACTTTTGATGAACAGAATAAAAAGAGTAATTTCAATATTATTAATTTTTTTGATTCATAGCCCGTTCGTTTTGGCTGAATCTAACAATCATGAAAATAGCTGGCAACTATGGGCAAAACCTCGCATCTGTGTCATGCCATCTAATGTACTCATGTGCAAAATGGAAACGGACTTTAATTGGATCGGAGTTGAACAAGCCGATATTTGTTTATTATCCTCTCAACAGAATGCTATTTTACAATGCTGGACACATACTGATAAAGGACAGTTATTACAGCAAATAGAAAGCGATAAATTAATCACCTATTGGTTGTCTCGGTTCAATGAAGACAAAATTTTGGTTAAAACAGTTGTTCGAGTAGTGACTATTCCACAAAGATCTATCCGTAGGCGTAGACGACATATCTGGAGCTTACTGTGATTGAGGTTGGAAAGATTCGGTTATTATTAGTTGAGGATGATGTTCGACTCGCTTGTTTGATTCGTGATTATGTTGAACAACAGGGTTTTCAGGTGACTATTCAACATAGGGGAGATAAGGCTGTTGCTAGTTTTAACGCTGAAAAAACGGATATTATTATTCTTGATTTAATGTTACCTGGGCTGGATGGACTACAAGTTTGTCAGAAAATGAGAGAATCTTTTAGCGGTCCTATTTTAATTTTAACGGCTAAAAACAGCGATATTGACCATGTCATGGGGCTGGAATTGGGTGCTGATGATTTTGTCAATAAACCCATCGAACCTCCCGTATTATTGGCGCGTCTTCGAGCATTAATGCGTCGGCAGGGAAAGAACAGCCACCCTGTAGAAAGCATTGAACAGACTCATGCGCTTCAATATGGGCAACTCAGAATAGATCGAAATGCACAACAAGTTTATCTAGGTCAGCAACAGATAGAGTTAACTACACAGGAATTTTCCTTACTCTGGTTATTAGCTGAAAATGCAGGAAAAATATTAACTCGAGATGAGATTTTTTCAGCCATGCGCGGTATTGAATATGATGGCTTAGACCGTTCGGTCGATGTTCGTATATCCCATTTAAGAAAAAAATTACAAGATCATGGCGATCAGCCAAAACGATTAAAAACCGTGTGGGGAAAGGGATATTTATTTGTTGCTGATGCTTGGGGTTAACCGTGTCAAAACTGTTGTTTCTTCGTAGCTATTTGATGATTGTTATATTAATTATCAGTGTTGGTTGGGGCTTAGACAGGCTACTAAGCCATTCAGTTACAGAACAAAACAATCCTGATACGATAGGGATAAAGACTGGTTTTCTTTATATAGGGGCTCTCCTCTTGCAACATGAGAGAGATATTGAAACAAGTTGGAATGCAGAGCAAACAGCCATTCAAACTTCATTAGGTTTCCCCGTTGCACTTTTTCAAATTAGTGACTTTTTTGGTGATAAACGCATCATCAATGCACTTAAATCAGGTGAAATAACAACCTTAGCCACAGAAGAAAATAGCACTATATATTATCAGAAACTACAAAACACTCATTTTATTATTGCATTAGGCCCAATAAATAAGTCCACAACAACAGAATCAACGGATAGACTGCTTATTTGGGTTTATTACCTGTTGGTTGCAATTGTTTTATATATTTGGCTATGGCCTTTGTCACGCGATTTACGGGAACTACGAAAAACTGCCATAGATTTTGGTGCAGAAAATTTTGCTGCCCGAGTCAAAATAAACAAAAGCTCTAGTATTACTCCCGTTGCTACCGCGTTTAATTCAATGGCCCAACGTATTCAAGATTTGATTACCTCACATCAAGACCTGACTCATGCCGTTTCACATGAATTAAAAACACCCTTATCACGCTTTAAATTTAGTCTAGAAATTGTCAATAATAGTGATGATAAAGAGCAAAACAAAAAATACCTGCAAGCAATGAAGCAAGACGTCTGTGAATTGGATGAGTTAATTGATGAAATGCTCAGTTATGCAAAGCTGGGAACACATAACTTAAAATTGAACCTTCAACGCATAGATCCAGAACAGTGGCTAAAAGCAATAATAGAGTCATATAGTCAAGAGGACATAAAAATCAGTTTAGAGATGATGAGTCTAAATTCAGAACAGGAAAAATATATCACTATTGACAAGCATTTGATGAGCCGAGCTGTAAACAATTTAATCAGAAATGGTTTACGTTATGCTCATCAGCATTTAAAGATCAGTTTCAATAAAGACGACAATAAAATCTACTTATCGATTGAGGATGATGGAATAGGTATTCCTGAACAGTTTCGTGAGCAAATATTTCAACCTTTTGCTCGACTAGATACCAGTCGAGACAGGCAATCAGGTGGGTATGGATTGGGGCTTGCCATTACGCAGAAAATCGTACAGCAACATGGAGGGAAAGTCGTTGTTGATAAATCTACGCTAGGTGGTGCCAGTTTTAAACTAAGCTGGTTAGATATTGATATTAGAGAAAATATAAAGTAACTCATCCCAGTTTATCCTGAAGTTGAGAATTATAATTTATTCTCTCTCCATATAGTGAAGACTAACATTTAGCACAGGAAACCAACAATCAAGAACTACAAGATAATTTTGAACAACCTGCTTTATGTCGCGCCCATTCGGGTCTTTTTTTTGCGTATTCTTCATTGTCTGGTTGCTCTTCATACGGATGACGCATCACTTCAAGCAGCTCGTTAACCATTGAAAAGTCACCTTGTTCTGCTTTATCAATAGCGAGTTGCGACAAGTAATTTCTTAATACATACTTGGGATTAACGGCGTTCATCCATTGCATTTTTTCTGTTTGTTCTTTTTCTATTTGCTCTGGGTTATCTTTTTTTAACCGATCGCTATATTTCCTAAGCCAACTGGAGAAACGGTTTTTATAATCGCCATTCAGTGCATCAAACCGATACCAAGCTTCTACGAAAAAATCGATTAATTGTTCCGTCGTTAAATTTTCTATCTTGGTTACATCAAGTAAAGCCAGCTTTCGGTAAAAAATTGTCATGTCCGTTTCAACTTCTGCTAATAAAGACAAAAGCGCCTGAAACAAATTTTCATCCGTTTCTGCTTCAAAGTTTTTAAACCCCAATTTGGAAGCTATCATATTGTTCCAGCCTTGACTAAAGGTTTGTTGATACAGTTTTAATGCGTGTTGAAATGGTTCTTGTTCTTCAATCAAGGGGTAAATTGCATTGGCAAGTTGCACCAAGTTCCACAAAGCTATGTCGGGTTGTTGGCTATATCTATAACGGCGTTCACCCGCATCTGTTGTATTGGGCGTCCAATCTGGATCATAATCATCCAGCCAGCCATAAGGACCATAATCTATTGTCAATCCCAAGATAGACATATTATCAGTGTTCATCACGCCATGAACAAAGCCCACACGTTGCCAATGGATAATCATTTCAGCAGTTAACTTGCAAATTTCTTCAAACCAGAGAATATAGACCTGCTTATCCGGCTTTTCATCAGCTTGCAGCAAATGAGGAAAGTCAGTGCGAATGGTGTAATCAACAAATTGCTGTAAAAGTTCAATATCACCTTGAGCAGTAAAAATCTGAAAACTACCAAATCTTGTGAACGAAGGCGCTACACGACAAACAACAGCACCCGGCTCTGGTTTAGGATTACCATCATAAAACATATCGCGCATCACTTGCTCCCCAGTCAAAACCAGGCTTAAGGCACGAGTAGTTGGAATCCCCAAATGGTACATTGCCTCACTGCATAAAAACTCGCGAATTGATGATCGTAAAACAGCCAATCCATCCGCAGAACGCGAATAAGGAGTTGGACCCGCTCCTTTTAATTGTAATATCCAGCGTTGTTTTTTTGGACTGACCACCTCGCCCAGATTAATGGCACGCCCATCACCCAACTGTCCAGCCCAATTGCCAAATTGATGACCACCATAGCAGGAAGCATAAGGTTTCATTCCAGAAAGTAATTTATTCCCAACAAAAATATGGGTAAATTGCTCAGACTCGCAATCAGCAATGGTAAGTCCCAACTCCTTTGCCATTTCAATCGAATAAGCAATTGTTTTGGGTGCTTTTGCTAGTTTCGGCAAAACATAAGAAAAACACGCTCCCGAAACCTGCCTACGAAAATTATCCGTTTCTTTATCCGCTGGTAATTCTCTAATGCAACGATTATCAAAAACTAATTTATCTAAACCGCTAGTCTTTTGTGTATCCAAGTTTATCTGACTTTATTAATTTATATTGAAGAGTATTATTAGAATAATCTGCCGAATTATCTACCTTAAAATATTTATTGTCTTTTTTATGATGCATCTCTCAGAAAGTGGAACATTTTAGGGGAAACCAGAGTCTACACTCATCTCTGCACCTGTAATAATTAACAAACAATCAGCTGAGACGATAGCATCTGCTGCTCGATGTAATATTATATGCGTTATCAATCATTCTTCACTATCGATAGTGACATCATAAACATTAACTCATGGGAAATGAGGAGTATTATGACTGGGCTATGCAACAAATAGAGTCGTGATAAATTATTTTTTAATTAATTTTTTTCAATAATTAAACCATTAGAAGTATTACGCAATACCCTTCCCCAAACTGGTCATGTGAGCTGGTTAGGTTTAAGATCAGAGAGAAAGGCAGCAATTATTGTTGTTGTAGATAAAGTAGAGGCAAGTCTTACAAGTGGATTAATCGGTGATCGTTATGCTGGTCGCTCTGGTAAGCGACAAGTCACCTTGATGCAAGCAGAACATTTACCTGTTATTGCGTCACTTTTAAACCTTGATAGTATCGATCCAGCAACTCTTCGCCGGAATATTTGCATAAAGGGTCTAAACCTTCTAGCGTTAAAAGAAAAGCACTTTCAAATCGGTGATGCTGTATTGGAATACACTGGGCTATGTCATCCCTGCTCCTTTATGGAAGAAACCTTTGGGCAAGGCGGATACAACGCGATAAGAGGGCATGGAGGTATTACTGCACGTGTTTTAAAAGCTGGGGTGATTAAACTGAATGACTGTGTTTTTACGCTAAAATAGATACATTTCTATTCTTGAATCCTCCGTTCCTAAATTTGGCGAACTATAACGGTAATTTTTCACTGCTTTTTTACTAGTTTGAATGTAATATTCAAATCACAGATATATTAGTATTTAATTTTTTAACACGCTTTCAAGAAAAATAAGATAGTATCCTAGATATAATCAGTTGCTCACGTGTTCTAGCACAAGCAACTGATCCCACAGCACTTCCATGATATATCCGTTTTACCAATTGTTTTTAGGGTTCTGAAAATAGAAGAGTCTCAGTAAATTAATACTGTGATACAAGACAAATTGGTCTGGGAATAAGTAAAAGCCCATCTTAACTTTTATAATAATAAAGTCTGTCAAGAGGTGACAAAAATGGAAAATGAAAATCTTTATCTTCGGCCGGAACAATTTGATGAGCTAAAACAGAAAGAACTTGATTTTATCAACAAAAACTTTAATAGACCTAAACAAGAAAAACATACAACACAGGTAATTACCGGATTATCTTTGTCAGGTGGCGGTATTCGTTCTGCAATTTTTAATTTAGGCGTATTGCAGGCGTTAGCAAAAAGTGGTTTGCTTCAAAAAATTGATTATTTATCAACAGTATCAGGTGGAGGCTATATAGGGTCTTCTTTAACGTGGTTCTTATGTGAGCAAACACAAAAAAACTTTATAGAAAACGCTGATACAGACGTTAATACAAAATCTACACGTAATAAAGATGAAAAATTTCTATTTGGGACAAGTAAGAAAAACTTCCCTTATGGCACCGATGAGCCGGGGCGCTTTGTGACAGGCGAAGACTCCCCTCTCCAACAAAACTTACTCGGGTTTATACGGCGCCGGGGTAATTATTTAACTCCAGGTGATAATTATACGCTGTTAACATTGTTAGCGGTTGCTTTAAGGACGGGGATGCTAAGCCTGATGACATGGGTTCCTCTAATTTCTTTGGTGATGCTGATTTTTATCAATATAAACACCAGTTCACTGGGGAAAGATACAATTCCCATCGCTTTTCAATTTATTGGTTCGTTAGGTCTTCTGTCCATTATTGGTTTTTCTGCTGTCGGAACTATCATGGCTTATATTATTTCATCTAAAACAAATGAAGGAAAAGATGACGAAAGTTTCAAATTTCGCTTACTTGCGGACAAATATGCTAATAAGTTACTAAATACTGCACTCGTGTCAATTGGAATTTATTTAATTTCATGGTTGGGCACTGAGTTAAGTACGAGTAAAGCCATTGACGTCAACGAATTAACTTATGGAGTCAATGGCGCTAATAAGACAGATGAGTTTAATAAAGTAACTTACGGAATATCTGTTTTTCTGATGATTTCCGGTATTTTTGCTGGCTTAGTCGCATTGTTTAAGCCAGATTCGCAGATAATTAATAAAATAATTCTTCCAGTCGCCTCAGGGCTATTATCGTTTGGTATTTTGCTTTGTGCATATCAATTAGCTTATATAACTACCTTGAATTTTCTTTATCCAGATTCACGATTTCCATCATGGTGGAATTATATATATTTTGCTGGCATTTTAATTGCTTTTGGTCTTTGTGCAGCCACCAATTTGAACCATATTTCCATTGCTCGATTTTATCGTGATCGGTTAAAAGAAACGTTTATGGTTGATGCAGAATCATCGAAACCAGATAGTCAAGAAAACTTTGCTAGTGAAGCTTATTTAAAAGATATGTG
>VAPK011097275.1_pt1 | contig 11458 bp, 8 predicted proteins | sample 3395031 | NCBI WGS metagenome assembly VAPK01 (sample SAMN08290443, study PRJNA428436) | hydrothermal vent metagenome | isolation source: Deep-sea hydrothermal vent chimney 1 | place: Pacific Ocean: Juan De Fuca Ridge
ACTTGCCGTTGGCTCACTGCTTTAGATGTTAATTTAACCAGAAGGGATGAAAATTAAATTGAAAGGCTATGAATTTAGAATTGCTGTTGATTATCGTAAAATAAAGTTAACCCGTCGTCCATTTTTTAGTGTTTGAGAAACAATCGCTTGAATATGAGCATGCTAAACAACCTACGAGCATTGATAGTTGTCATTGTGATTGCAATAGGTACCCGTGCCATTGCCAGCGAGCTGCCAAGCTTTTCAATTGACATGAGTGATGAAGAAGTATCAACTCGAATTGAGTTTATTCAATCTCGCTTTGATCAAGGTAGATGGCATGCACAGCTCTGGCAATATGGATGGTTAGCTGGGTTTAGTGCCTCCGTGGCTTCACGTGCCTACACCGTTGCCACTGAGGGTGATACTCCTGAGCGATTTGATGCGGCTATTGGTCTGTTCACTTCATTATCGGGTGTTCTCAGTTTAGCACTGAAACCGCTACCGTCGAGCTCAGCGGCCTCAAAATTGAGTCTCATGTCAGCTACCACCGCGGATCAGCGCAAGATAAAACTTCAGTATGCCGAACAACTTTTGACTATCAGTGCTAACGAAGCTAAAAGGCGTCGAGGTTGGACGATTCAAGGGGTGTTTTTATTGGAGCAGCTTCTCGCCGGCTTTGCCATAGGTGTCATTGATGATAGACCCAGAGATGGTTTAAAAACAGCGGTGTTAGGAATGTTAGCCTCAGAGCTATTTACCTTTACCATGCCGATGCAGTCAATAACAGACTTAGCAGTGTATTCCCGCCGCTCATTTAATAATAATAACTCAACACCGGTTTCTAGTCGGCCGTTTTTTCTTACTCCATATGTGCAGGGGATTCGAATCGTTTATTTTTTTTAGCAAGTAGGTCGGGTTAGCGTAGCGTAACCCGACAATGGCCTGATATTTTGTCTGCGATATAAAAATCTGAGACTTCAATATCGATTTTTTGGCTTTATTCATCGTTTCAGCCACCCTACCGGCTCAGAGGGGCGGCATGATCCGATGGCTTAAAAAATTAATGATCGCCGGGTGATCAAATTGGCCGAGATGATGAACACGGCCGATTTATTCAGCGCCATGCACACCTCGCAATGCTGCTTTGACCCCAGACATTATATTGGCGGCGATAAGATCCATAGACGGGTCAAAAATGCCCTTATGCTCCACAAAATCTGTAAGAAGGCATTCTCTTATATTAAGAGCAAACTCGTATTAGAGGCGTCGATCGATATGGACGTTAGTAAGGCTTGAGCCGTCAGCTTGGAAACAGGCTGGGAACTTGGCGGCGGTGACGTCGCCAAAGTTTCTTCGCTAGCCCGAGATAGAAGTCAATGTTGACACATAGTGTTGTGTGTCCTATTGTGTCAATAGGAGGTGCTCAAAATGGCAACAAATTTAGCAATTGATGACAAATTATTGGAAGAAGCGCTATCGATCAGTGGGTTAAAAACAAAAAAAGATACCGTTAATTGTGCTTTAAAAGAGTTTATAAATCGGCGTAAGCAATTGGAGCTTCTAGAATTATTTGGCAAGTTGGATCCAGATGCTGATTATGATTATAAAAAGGCCAGAGAATATTGAAGGTTGTCGTAGATACGCCAATTTGGTCATATGCTCTAAGGTCAAAAAGGGAAGGATATGAATTACATGTCCAGGAGTTTGAAACCCTCATTTTGGATCAAAGAGTGATCATGCTTGGACCAATCAGGCAAGAAGTATTATCAGGTTATAGTAATAAGTCTCGATTCAAAAAACTAAATAACAAATTAAGATATTTTGAAAACACACAGATCATTGATGACGATTATGTGCAAGCCGCCATATTTTTAAATACATGCCGCTCAAAAGGTGTTCAAGGTTCACATGTTGATTTTCTGATCTGTGCCGTCGCTTTTCGATTAAAGTCAGAAATATTTACCACTGATAATGATTTTTCTTATTATGGAAAACACATACCAATACAGCTATTCAATATAAAAGCGACTAATACATAGAGTTTTTCAGATAATTAATTGCACTTAAATTGCTTGGTATCGTATTTCACGTTAAGCGCATAATACACATCATGTCATTATTGCATATCGTTAACGCAGACCCACCTGTTCTTGCATTTTATTCATCACACAAACAAAACATATGGCTTCTATATTGTGCTTAAGATTATCATGAATGAATTGGTATTTCACTTGCTGTCCCTCGCACAATAGGTGGCGAACTTTTACTGTGGAGTTAGGGTTGTTGTTGTGGGTTAGGTTTCGATAAACTTTTCAAGTTTTTCAATGTGTGGTATTGCCATGAACAATCTTTGTTTCGAATGGTTTGGTTATATTGTAATGCGTGAATACTTGCAATAATTGAATCTTTTACGAAGACTATCCAGTTTCGAAAAGAAAGGCGGCATTATTTTAAGGGGACTAAGACACATGCGTTGGCAGTTTTGGATTGACCGTGGTGGGACATTTACTGACTGTTTAGGGCGAGATCCCGTCAGCGGGGTGGTGAAAACTGCCAAGGTGTTATCCTCGGATCGAGCACCCTTGGTGGGTATTCGGCAATTATTGGGGATCAGTGATGACCAGCCGATTCCGCCTTGTGAAATACGCATGGGCACAACCTTGGCGACTAATGCGTTGCTTGAGCGTCACGGGGCTGATTGTGCCTTAGTTATTACCCGAGGGTTTGGTGATTTATTAGCGATTGGTAATCAAACACGTCCTCATATTTTTGATCTCGATATTCGTAAACCTCAATTATTATACAACACGGTGATTGAAGTTGATGCACGGTACGATGCCTCCGGGCAGGTGATTCAGCGCCCCGATTTAGTTCGTCTTGAGCAAGATTTACGGAAGACTTATGCAAGTGGCATTGATAGTTTAGCGGTGGTGGTGATGCATGCTTATCATCATGGTCAACTTGAGCAAGACATCGCCGCTGTCGCAGATAGCATTGGGTTTTCCCATGTATCGCTATCTGCAGAAGTGGCGGCGGAAATTGGCATGGTGGGGCGTGGTGATACTACGGTGGTTGATGCTTATTTGACGCCCTTGATTCGGACTTATGTGGCGACGCTATTAGCTGAATTGCCAGGGAGTTCGTTACGCATTATGCAATCGAGTGGCGGGTTAACCCAGGCTGATACCTTTCGTGGGCGTAATGCAATTTTCTCTGGGCCTGCTGCTGGGGTCGTGGCCTATGCGCATGTGGCGAAGGAAAACGGTTATGCGGCTGCCATTGGTTTTGATATGGGCGGGACTTCAACGGATGTGTCGTGTTATGAGGGGGATTTTGAACGCGAGTATGAAACTGAGGTGGCGGGTGTGCGATTACGGGCACCGATGTTGGCGATTCACACCGTGGCGGCGGGTGGCGGATCGATTTGTCGTTATAACGGCTTTCGGTTTACCGTGGGTCCTGAGAGTAGTGGGGCGATACCGGGACCGTTATGTTATGGGCATATGGGTGCCGTTGAGTTGACGCTCACGGATGTGAATCTTGCGCTGGGTCGGGTGGTGGGAGATCGTTTCCCATTTGAATTAGATCCGCATCGGGTTGAGCAGTCGCTGGTTAATTTTAGTACTCAGTTGCGTGATCAAGGCATTGATCGTTCATCCACCGCGATTGCGGCGGGATTGTTTGCCATTGCTAATGCTAATATGGCGGAGGCCATTCGCCAGGTATCGGTGGCGAAAGGTCGTGATGTACGAGATTATGCCTTGGTGGTATTTGGCGGTGCGGGTGGTCAACATGCTTGTGCCATTGCCCGACAGCTAGGCATCCGTACGCTGATTTTTGATCGTTACGCTGGGGTGTTATCTGCGTATGGTATGGGCCTGGCTGATGTGACTTGGCATAACGAGGCGGATGCGGGGCGGCAGGTGCTTGATGCCGCGGTGTTGCTAGCTTTGGTACCTAAATATCGGCAATTGATCGAAACCAGTCGACAAGTTTTACTCGATGAGGGATTTGCTAAGTCGCAAATTTCGGCACGTCAACGCATTGATCTTCGTTACCAAGGGACGGATACGATGCTGACCTTGGATTGGGATAGTGCGACTGATGTCATGACGTTGACAGCGGCTTTTCATGCGGCACATCGTCAGTTGTTCGGCTATCAACGTCTTGAGTGCCCGGTTGAAGCCGTGACGATTCGGGTGGAAGCCATTGGCTATGATGCTTCGTTAGTCCGTAGTACCGTCATGGCTGCACCGAGTGGGCTGCTGATGAGCCAGCGGAATTCGAATCCATTACCTGTACCACTGCGGATGACTAAGATGTGGACCGGTGAGCAATTCGAATCAGTATCGGTTTACTCGCGTGAAGCGTTATGCTCAGGCACCGAGCTCAGTGGTCCCGCATTAATTTTAGAAGCGATTGGTACGATTGCGCTTGATCCTGGTTTTAAGTTGACGGTGGGTGCTAATCAGCAGCTTATTATCCAAGAGGTTGCTAATGAGCGGGTTGTGGTTGAGCAGGATGATCATCAGGCCGATCCGATATTGTTAGAAATTTTTAATAATTTATTTATGTCGATAGCGACCCAAATGGGTGATACGTTGCGGCGTACGGCTGTGTCGACTAACATTCGTGAGCGATTGGATTTCTCTTGTGCCGTGTTTGATCGTGAGGGTGGTTTGGTGGCTAATGCACCACATATACCGGTCCACCTTGGTGCCATGAGTGAGGCGATCAAGGGCCTATTAGCGCAATATCCCCATCCGGTGGCGGGTGGGGTGTTTGCGAGCAATGATCCTGTTGCAGGTGGTTCCCATTTACCCGATGTGACAGTGATTACGCCGGTCCACGATGGTGATGGAGAATTGCTGTTTTTTACCGCCAGCCGTGGCCATCATGCGGATATTGGCGGCATTACGCCAGGATCAATGCCTCCCTTTTCTACGCAGCTTGAGCAAGAAGGTGTTGTCTTTCGAGCATTGCCCATTGTGACTGATGGTGTTTTCAACGAAACGAGAGTGATGGAGGTATTGAATAGTGGGCGATATCCGGCGCGTAATCCTCATGATAATGTTGCGGACTTGCAAGCACAAATTGCGGCTAACCAATCGGGGGTGTCTTTACTCCATGCATTGGTGGAGCGTCATGGTCAAGCTCGGGTGATGGCTTATATGCAACATATTCAGGATAATGCGGCGGCGCAAGTGGCGAGTGAAATTGCGGAGCTTGATGATGGGGATTATCAGTTTGCTGATGCCCTTGATGATGGTACACCTGTTTGTGTCGCGATCAAGGTACAGGGAGATCATATGTTGATTGATTTTTCTGGGACGGGCGCCGAGGTTCCCGGTAATTTGAATGCACCACGAGCGGTGACATTATCAGCGGTTATTTATGTGTTACGCTTGTTAGTGGGGACAGCGATTCCACTCAATAGTGGTTGTTTGCGTCCTGTGACGGTGATCATTCCAGCGGGTAGTTTGTTAGCGCCGAGTGCGCAGTGCGCAGTTGTCGGTGGTAATGTCGAAACCTCGCAGCGAGTGGTTGATGTGCTACTCGGTGCATTGGGAAAAGCGGCGGCGAGTCAGGGGACCATGAATAATTTGACGTTTGGTACGGCAAATTTTGGTTATTATGAAACCATTGCGGGTGGTGCGGGTGCGACATCCAGTGCATCAGGTGCGAGTGGTGTACACACTCACATGACCAATACCCGTATTACCGACCCTGAAGTATTAGAAGCGCGATTCCCGGTGCGATTGCAGCAATTTTCGTTGCGTCGTCACTCCGGTGGTGAGGGCAAACATAGCGGTGGTGATGGCGTGATCAGAGAGTTTGAGTTGTTGGTACCCATGCAGGTGTCTATTTTGAGTGAACGCCGTCAACGCAGCCCCTTTGGTATGGCTGGGGGGGCAGCGGGACACGCGGGGCGAAATTTACACAATGGTCATGATGTGGGAGGTAAAGCCTCATTTGAGGCGCAAATAGGAGATCATATTCGTGTGGAAACACCGGGTGGTGGGGGTTATGGCCAGGATTAGGAATGGTCATGCTGAGTACAAAGGGAAATGTCCTTCTTCCATTCCTTAGTGAAAAACCATACTGGATGTTACAAATGAATGGGTTTCACCACCACTTGAGGTTAAGAGTCGATGAGTGACAGGAAGATCAGTCTCGCTGGATTTCTAATTCAACTGTTTAAACGTTAAACCGTATTTTGCCAACCATTGCTTGAGTCGATGACTGTCGTTCACCGATTTTTTTTGATGGCGGCTTTGATCAAATAATTGACGTCCGGCTTCGGCCATGGAATGGCTGCGTTGACAGACGTTGATCATGCCGGCTAATTGGATATGCTCGAAGAGATCAAGTTTGGCATGGGTGTTGGCATTTAAAAACTGGGCGGTGATGATTTTAGGATCGGTGGTTGATTGTGATGAGGCGGACCAATCATGTTGCAAGCGCCGGATTTCTTCATCCACAATATCTTCGGTGATGCGGCCACCGGGGGCGAGGGTAGCCATGCGAGTGAGGCTGGCATTTAAGTCGCGAAAGTTAGCGCGCCAAGTGGCGGCGGGGCTGTAGGCAAATTTGAGATAGTGTTCGCGGGCGGGTTTGTTAAAGCTCACTAGCGTGCCTGATTTTTGTGAGAAACGATCCAGTTCATAGTCAAGATTGACTTCTAAATCTTCGATGCGTTCTTTCAGGGAGGGCAATCGATACGTCCATAGATTAATTCGCGCCAGTAAATCTTCGCGGAATTTGCCTTGTTGAGCATCTTTAAATAAATCGCGATTGGTGCCGGCGATGAGTTGAAAATTACTGCTAATGGGAGTGTCCGCGCCAAATGGCATGAAATTTTTATCTTCGATGGCGCGTAATAACATAGCTTGTTCGTCGCTGCCCAATTCACCAATTTCATCCAGAAACAACACACCATGATTCGCCTCTAATAACAGACCCGCCCGTTGGGTGACGGCGCCGGTAAATGCCCCTTTTCGATGACCGAATAGCGCTGACATAGCGCTATCACCCCGCAGCGTGGCACAGTTGACTTCCACCAGACGGCCTTTGACTTTTTGCCGGTGTTGTTTGAGTTGATAAAGCCGTTTCGCTAATTGTGATTTGCCGGCACCGGTCGGGCCGGTGATTAAAATGGGATCATTGGAGTTGATGGCGATTTTTTCCAATTGCGCAATCACATGGTTAAATTGAGTATTTTTGGTTTCGATACCTCCTTTGAGATAACTGGTGCCTTCTTGGTGTTCGCGTGAAAAGCGCGAGGCGATTTGATCGTATTTCGATAAATCCAGATCGATAATTCGATACAGGCCTGGCTGATGATGGCCCTTATTCGGTGGCGAGGTTTGGATTAAACGTCCGGGTAGATAGTGGGCTTCGGTGAGCAGATAAAGACAGATTTGTGCCACATGAGTGCCGGTGGTGATGTGTATCAGGTAATTTTCTCGATCACGGTCAAACGTATATTGACGTGCAAAGTCATGCAAGTTGGCGTATACCGTTTCGAAATCCCAGGGATCGTCAAATTCAATTAAATGGTGACGTACGACGGTTTCTGGGGAGACCTGTTGAATGTCTTCGGTGACCAGTCCCGCGAGCTTTTGGAAGCGAGGTTGGAATAACAACTCCATGCGATCAATGAGCAATGCTTCATGTTGGCAAAGTGATACCGTCGGGCGCCATTTTCCCCAACGTCTTTTGCCTCGGCCTCGTTGGTCTAGCATGGTTCCTATTAAACTAATGGCGACGGTTTTCATTTTATCTATTTTGATATTCAGCTATCGGAAAAGATATTTTTTATTATGATTGAAAATCTTGGATTGTGCCAGCTAGTTCTTGCTGGAATAAAAAATATATTAATTATCAGTTGGTTAAATATTTTCCTGGCAGTCGTCATAAAAATGGCGCATTCGCTGCTATGACACCATCACACAATGCTAACTAATGATCGAGAAAACAAAATGAGCGAAATAAGCTACGAAGTGATGCATGACCAGCCCGGCCTTCCTATTAAGTCTTGGACAAAAGGGGTGGCTTTTGAAGAAGAAGCCCGGCAACAGTTGCGTAATATCGCTCGTTTGCCGTTTATTCATCAATGGGTGGCGGTGATGCCGGATGTCCACTTAGGAAAAGGTGCCACCATTGGCAGTGTGGTACCGACCACGGGTGCAATCATTCCGGCGGCGGTGGGGGTGGATATTGGTTGCGGTATGATGGCGGTAAAAACGAGCTTAGTCGCTGATCAGTTGCCGGATAATCTGAGCGGTATCCGGGCGGCGATTGAAAAGGCCGTGCCTCATGGTCGTTCGATTGGACGAGGCCGTGGTGGAAAACGTGATAAAGGGGCTTGGGGTGATTTGCCGGATGATGTGGTTGAGGCCTGGAGTCCATTGGCGGCGGGTTTTGAGCGTTTGACAGCCCAACATAACGTGTTAAAAAACACCAATAACGTGAACCATCTAGGAACCTTAGGCACCGGCAATCATTTTATTGAGCTGTGTTTGGATGAAAATAACAACGTTTGGGTGATGCTGCATAGTGGTTCCCGTGGGGTGGGTAATCGTATTGGTACTTATTTTATTGAGTTAGCAAAAAAAGAGATGGAACGTTGGTTTGTGCATTTGCCTGATAAAGACCTGGCCTATTTGCCGGAAGGTAGTGATCACTTTGAACAATATGTGGAAGCGGTGGATTGGGCACAAACTTATGCCCATAGCAATCGCGAAGTGATGATGAGACGCGTCATTGGTGCTCTGTGCAGCGAAATGGACATTGGTTTTGACAGCCATATAGAAGCCGTGAATTGCCATCACAATTATGTATCGCGAGAGCACCATTACGGAAAGAATGTATGGGTCACCCGTAAAGGGGCGGTGCGGGCGCGTAAAGATGAGCTGGGTATTATTCCAGGTAGTATGGGCGCACGTTCTTTTATTGTTCGTGGTTTAGGCAACGATGAAAGTTTTCACAGTTGCAGTCATGGTGCAGGTCGCGTGATGTCCCGTACCAAGGCCAAGAAGCTAGTTAGCTTGGATGAGCACATGGCAGCGACTGCCGGGGTGGAGTGTCGTAAGGATGCGGGTGTGATTGATGAAACCCCCGCCGCCTACAAGCCTATCGATCAAGTGATGAAAGCTCAGCAGGATTTAGTTGAGATCGTGCATACCTTGCGACAAGTGGTTTGTGTGAAGGGGTAACTCATTATTTGTACTGATCCCCGCTGAGTTTTCGGGTATGGGAATGTGCCCATTCCTTAATGGCCGCGTAGTTAAAAGACGAAGAGATAATAACATGAAAAATATATTACACATTGATGGTTCACAAGGGGAAGCGGGCGGCCAAGTATTGCGTACTTCGCTGTCGTTGTCCATGATTACCGGAACGCCGGTGCGCATTGATAATATTCGGACTGGCCGAGTGAAGCCGGGATTGATGCGACAACATTTAGCCTGTGTCAAAGCCGCGCAAGCGGTGACGGATGCGGAAGTTGGCGGGGCTGAAGTGGGCTCAACCATGATTACTTTTGAACCTAAGGCGATTAAAGCGGGTGACTATCATTTTGCGGTGGGTACCGCGGGTAGCACCCTATTGATTTTCCAAACTGTGTTACCTGCCCTAGCGTTGGCGGATGAAGCCTCCCATGTGACGTTTGAAGGCGGCACCCATAACCTTTTTGCACCAAGTTTTGATTTTGTCGCCTTGGCGTATTTACCGGTGTTACAGCCAATGGGTTTTGATGTGGAAGTGACGTTAAATCGATATGGATTCTATCCGCAGGGTGGCGGGCAGTGGCAAGCTACCATTAAGCCGGTGACTGATATCCGAGCTTTGGCGTTATTGCAAACCGGCGCCTTGCTTGATCGGGAGGCGGTGGCCACCAGCGCTAATATTCCCGCGCATGTGGCCATCCGTGAATTAGCGGAAATTGCCAAACAATGTCAATGGCCCTCGGAAGCCTTGAGTTCACAACAAGTCGATTGCCGAGGCAGTGGTAATATCTTATCGATGCGTTTGTACTATGAACATTGTGCTGAAGTGGTCGAATCGGTGGGGAAAATAGGTGTCAGTGCAGAGAAAGTGGCTCGCCAAGCGATTAAAATTATTCATCGTTACCAAGCGGCGGCGGTCCCAGTGGGTGAGCATTTAGCTGATCAGTTATTACTGCCCATGGCGATTGGGGCGGGCGGGGTGTTTCGGACATTAAAGCCTTCTGCTCATACACTCACTAACATGGCTGTCATTCAACATTTTATGGATAAACCATTTAAACAAACTCAACTAGCAGAGGATTGTTGGGAAATACAGCAAGGGTGAAGTGTATACGAACTCTAAAATTTGAGTGAAAAGAATGTTGTCCAGCGGCATTGTGCAGGCATCGATTGGGTTAGCTGCGCTAATTCAATAATGGCGTCTGGGCCAAAAGAGTTTAACAAGCTTGTTTATATTATGCCAAAGGTTACCGGTTCTGAGCCGGGCTGGCGCATCCATCACTGATGTCATGTGTACCGGCATGTCCAAGCTGTTGAACGTTCGCTTTTATAGCTCAATTGGGTAGAGCAACTGACTCATCATCAGTAGGTAACCGGTTCGAATCCGGTTAAAGCACGGCGTTTAAATCGCGCTAGGTAAAGCTATTAGGCTTGGGGTTCAATTCCCTTTTTGTTGTAAACCGATAGGTTCTCCAGTTTTCGTAGGTATTTTTTTTGCCAAGCAAACGATGAGGCGATGGCCGAGTATGACCGCTTGAGTCAGTATGTTCAGCGATTAAAGTGACTGGCAATGATTTACTAAGCTTTGGTTGGGTATTCGCCGAGGGTGGAGAAATCATTGTAGCCACCGCTTAATTTCTGAACCTGGTGACTTAATGTGATGTTCCGCTATGGTATCAGGGGAGCCTATTTTTTAGGAGCTAATATGTTTTCTATTAAAACAATCGATGTGGCAGATAACGAAAGAGCTTTTTTGTTTAAGAAAAATCGTTTCGTCAGCATGCTTGATCCAGGCCGTTATCGTTACTGGAATCCATTCGATGATATTCAGGTTGAATGCTTTGATATTACGCACCATGAATTCGATCATCCGCGTGGTAAATTTTTGGTCTCTAATTTTGCCAGCCAAACGGAAAGCTATCTTGAGACGTTTCAGTTAAATGATGATGAACTTGGTTTATTGTATCGGGATGGCCAGTTGGTGGATATTGTTGCGCCAGGTCGTTTTAAAATCTATTGGAAAGGTCTAGAAAAAACCGAACTGAGGCGCATCAATTTGGCTGAAGATTATCGAGTACCAAACGAATTGTTAGGATGGTTGGGTCGTGGACATCACAAGCCATTACAAAGTGCTGCTTCACAAAGTATTTATTAGTCTCTACTAAGGTTAAAACCACCGCCTTTAGGCGGTCAGATTTATCTGCGATCCTCAAGGTCTAATATTGATCAAGAGTAGGAGTGGATAT
>VAPK010278281.1_pt1 | contig 11457 bp, 8 predicted proteins | sample 3395031 | NCBI WGS metagenome assembly VAPK01 (sample SAMN08290443, study PRJNA428436) | hydrothermal vent metagenome | isolation source: Deep-sea hydrothermal vent chimney 1 | place: Pacific Ocean: Juan De Fuca Ridge
ATGCATCTGAAAGAGAAGGAATAATGAGTAGAATTAGAGCCGATTTTAGTATCTTTAAGTATAGGAAATATAAGGGTTATGATTAGGTATATTTTCTAAAAACCGTCACTCAACCGTCACTTTGTAAAACATAAAACCCTGTTAATCATACGATTAACAGGGTTAAAAAGTACTCGAGGCGGGAATCGAACCCGCACTCCTAAGAACTGGATTTTGAATCCAGCGCGTCTACCAGTTCCGCCACTCGAGCATAGAACAATACTTTCAATACAAATCAGCTGCTCGTTTATTAATGTGGGGCGTCTACCTCCCGACACTTCGGGACCGCCACTCGAGCAAACCAAATATTAAGGACTGCGAAATTAAAAAATAATTTGATTTTCCACCTAAAAATGTTGAGAATTATCTGTAGCAACTAAAATAAATTCTTAAGTTTGCACCTCTCTTTGAAAAAGGGGGGTCAATAAACTAAATAACAATACGTTATCCATGTCGTATCAAGTACCCGAACCTAAAATTTTTGCCTGCACGAACAGTATCGTATTGGCTAAGAAAATAGCAAAATCTTATGGTACGGATTTGGGCAATGTCCTTATCTCACGATATAGCGACGGAGAGTTTCAACCTTCGTTTGAAGAGTCGGTTCGTGGGGCGCGAGTATTCTTAATCGGTTCTACCCACCCAAGTTCTGAAAATTTGATGGAATTGTTATTGATGTTAGATGCCGCAAAAAGGGCATCGGCAAGACATATAACCGCCGTAATGCCGTATTTCGGTTGGGCGAGACAAGATAGAAAAGACAAGCCTAGGGTGCCTATAGCAGCAAAATTGGTCGCCAAGATGTTAGAGACCGCTGGTGCTACACGAATCATAACAATGGATCTGCATGCAGATCAAATTCAAGGCTTCTTTGAAAAACCCGTAGATCATTTGTTCGCCTCGACCATATTTTTGCCTTATCTGAAAAGCTTGAATTTAGATAATTTGACCATTGCCTCCCCAGATATGGGTGGTTCAAAAAGAGCCTACGCCTATTCAAAAGCACTTGCATGTGATGTTGTCGTATGTTATAAACAAAGGGCCAAGGCAAATGTTATATCGCATATGGAACTGATAGGCGATGTTCAAGGTAAAAACGTAGTCTTGGTAGATGATATGGTAGATACCGCTGGTACCTTGACCAAAGCGGCCGATTTGATGATGGAGCGTGGGGCATTGAGCGTAAGGGCCATAACCACACACGGACTATTGTCTGGTGACGCGTACGAAAAAATTGAAAAATCTCAGTTGTTGGAACTGATCGTTACCGATTCGATTCCTATAGATAAGACCAGTGAAAAAGTTAGGGTATTGAGTTGTGCAGATTTGTTCTCAGACGTAATGAACCGTGTGCATAACAATACTTCGATCGCATCTAAGTTTTTGATGTAGCCCGAAATTGGGTGCAGATCACCAAGAATTTATATATTGAATTATTAATTTTTAACAAACACAATGAAATTATTTACAATCAAAGGATCCAAAAGAGAAAGCGTGGGCAAGGTAGCGACCAAAGCCTTACGTAATGCTGGAAAGGTCCCTTGCGTACTATACGGCGAGGGCGAACCGATACATTTTTCAGCCAGTGAATTAACGTTCAAGCCATTGGTATTTACGCCAAATATCTATATATCAAATATAGATTTGGGCGATGATAAAACATATGAGACTATTTTACAAGACATACAGTTTCATCCTGTAACCGAACGTATACTGCATATTGATTTTTATCAATTGAAGAAAGGAAAAGAACTTACACTTGATGTGCCTATCAAAATAGAAGGATCGGCTATTGGGGTGAAAAATGGTGGTGCATTTATTTTTTCCAATAGAAAGATTTCGATTACTTCAATACCCAAGAACATTCCTGATTTCTTAACAGTTAATATAGAAAGTTTGGAAATTGAAGATAGTTTCTCTGTTCAAGAACTTGAAGGCGCTGAAGATTTAGTGATCAACCACCCTGATAGTTTTGTGATCTGTCGTATTGCGGCTCCAATGGCAGAAATAGTTGAGGAAGTAGTAGAAGAAGAATTGGCAGAAGGGGAAGAAGGAGCTACAACTGAAGGTGAAGAAGGTACTACTGAAGGTGGTGAAGGTACTACTGAAGGAGGTGAAGCACCGAAAGCAGAAGAAGGTAAAGAATAGGCTGTATTTTGGTATTTATTACAAGCATCCGTCGATTGGCGGATGCTTTTGTATTTTTATGGCAGTGCCAAAAGCTATTGTTTATGTTGCGATTTTTTAAATCTTTATTTGGTAGTGGGGCATTACATCTGAAAGAAATGGAAACCATGAAAAAATTTTTAATCATAGGTCTGGGAAATATTGGTAGCGAATATGCCGATACACGCCATAATATTGGTTTTAAGGTGTTGGATGCCCTGGCGGATCACCAAGGGTTTGTCTTTGAAACCGCTCGATTGGGCGATGTGGGTGTATTTAAGGTGAAAGGCCGCAGTGTATTGTGCCTAAAGCCCTCTACGTATATGAACTTGAGCGGTAAAGCCATGAAGTATTGGATGGAAAAAGAAAAAATACCCTTGGAGAACATTTTGGTAGTGACCGATGATATTCATCTGACCTTTGGCACCATTCGGTTAAAGACCAAGGGCAGCAATGGGGGGCATAATGGTTTGAAGGATATTGAAAATGTTTTACAGACGGCGACATACAATAGGTTTCGTTTTGGCGTAGGCGCTGACTTTGGTAAAGGAAGACAAATTGATTACGTATTGGGAGAATGGAACGAGGATGAAAATGATAAAATGGGAGAACGCCTACAAAAATCCAGCGAACTCATACGTTCTTTTGTGTTGGCGGGCGTGAAAAACACCATGAACCAATTTAATGGTAGTTGAATTTATAAAGCTCTAAAATCAAAAATTCCTGAATCAGAAGTGTTTCCTTCTCGATCAATGGTAACTATTCTCCAATAATACACGGTATCTGAAGTAACTGATACTTTATGTGTTGAAATATTGGTATTTGCGGTTTCTACCAAAGTGGTAGGCGGTGTTTCAGTCGAAAAATAGATTTCATAACTGGCGATATCATTTTCTACATCAGCACCCGACCATTCTAAAGTTATATCATTATTAGCGTCTTTAAATACGTTCGAACCCAATTTTGGTTCTATAATAGTAGCAGGAAAAGGAGCATACGTAGTATCAAAGCCCGAGTTGTAAAATTGCCAAGTACCACTTGATACGGTTTGCAGCACCTCAGAGTTTTTAGAGATCACTAACCAAGAATACGGTGCTCCCTTATCTAAGGGCAGTATGGCAGAAGTACTCGAGGTGCTTATGGTCTGGGTTGTATTCGTAGTCATATTAGTGACCCGAAGTTCATAAGTTTCAGTGTGGTTCGCAGTTTGCCATCTAAATTCAACTTGACTGGTAGTGGTGGTCAATTCTTGACCCGTTGTACATTCTGAATTATTGTCAGGGTATGTCAAATTTGCGATTTCCGGTGAATTGGGAGTATCCTTTTTTTTGCATCCTATCAAAAGAATAGCGACTAAAAGAGTTAATAGTATTCTCATTGCTTGATTACTTTTGATGTTCCTTTTATGTTCTTTCCTTCAAACTTGATATAGTAGAGTCCTGTTGCAAGAACAGTAAGATCCAATTCTAATTCGGCACCATTGACTTGATGTTTTTCACTTTGGATGAGTCGCCCATTAAGTGCAAAAATGTTAATTACAACCTCTTCGACATTAGTGCCGAATGATATTTTTACAAAATCGGTGAACGGGTTAGGATATACAATAGGCTCATCAGACACGAAGAACTGCTCTTCATACGACCCTTGGCAAGGAAGGTTTGTCGATATTTTTAGAGTGTTACCACCATCTTTCAATTTTAATGTTGTTGTTGAAGTCTCGATTTGAGTGAGTATACCGTTCAATTCTATATTGTACAAGTCAGATCCCTGTAATTGTAACTCAACAATTTTGCCGTTCAATGAAACCTTAGAAGAAACACTCAAAGCATCTGGCTCTGTAATAGCGATATCAAAACATTGTTCTTCATAGTTCAATGTGCCATCAGTACCTGTAATGCATATGGTATAAGATCCTGCAGATAAATTTGGCAGCGTATAAGGCTCGGTAAAGGTATCGGTAAGATTAGTTCCGTTTCCGTTAACCGTAATTGTATAGTCTAAGGGTAGTTTGACTCCGATCTTAACTGAACCGTCGTTGTTCATACGGCAAGATTCACTGCGTACTTCAAGAGAAAAATTATCGTTCGGAAAAATATTTATAGGACAGCCCGTAGTGTCTACTTGCGTACCTTCGGGTGTACCCAAACAAAGATCGGGGCCATCGTCGAAAACTCCGTCATTATCCGCATCGGGTCTGAACTGTCCCTCCACGCAAACATCCATAGAAAACGATTTTAACGAGCCCCCGTCATTAGGGGCAATGTCATTGACCGTTAACGTCCACTCGCCCAATAACGACTCCCCGTTAAATGAGTCTAATGAACCCAAAGGTTTCACAATACCTGAAATTGCGGGATTCCCGTTGCATATAAAATCATTTGAACTACCGTCAAAAGTGGCATTAAGGTTTCTAAGGTCATCACATGAATTAGCGATAAGAACTACGGTAGTGCCCGAAGGGGAAGTCAAAGTGACCAATAGGTCAGAGAGAAAAGTATGTTCAATATCTAGGTTGATATTGATATCGGTTACTTTTAAATCTTCAAAAAATGCTATTTTAGATATTACCATGGGCGTACCTGAAACAGAAATAGCTTTTGGTAGATCAGTAGCTGTTTTGGTAGTACAATCGACCTGAACAGTTGTAAAACTGAACGGTGAACCAAAAGATCCCTCACCACAACTATTCTCGGGCTTTACACGCCAGAAGTAAGTTGTCTCATTTTCTAAATTGGATGGTAAGAATGAAGTGGTCGCTACGGTCACATCTTCAACAATATTGGTAAAGGCTTCATTGGTAGCAACTTGAATGTCATAGGATGTCGCTAGAAAAATAGCTTCCCATTCCAATAGCATGCTTGTTGATGTGTTTGTGAGTCCATCTGCTGGGGCTACCAAGGTTACATTGGTAAAACTGGCATCTAAGATGTTCAAATCGATCGTTATCTGTTTTGTAAGACTGGCAGTGGTCGCCAATACTCGGATGGAGTAGTTACCTACTGCAAGATTCTGCGTATTGCTAAATGTTATATCTACCGGAGTGCCAGTAGCAGTAGCAGTTTCAGGAAAAAATGAAATATCGATTCCGTCAGGCGGCGTTACTACACTAAATGTTGCCTCTTCGCTAAAACCAAGGTGGCTTTCATAACTAAACGGTACCACAAGATTGCTAGGTTGGCATACCTCGTGTTCTAAGTTGGCAAAATTCAATACGATTTCGAAAGCATCAATGGTAAAATCGGACGAATTGACGGCAAAAAAGATATTGTTGTTTGCCTTGACCATAATTCTCGCCTCGGTGGTAGGTTGACTTGGTACCACAACGGTATGGCTACCGTCGTTGGATACATTCTCCGCTAAAACAATAGGGAAGGTGAGTCCGCCATCTATCGATAACAATATATCAACGGTTTGTGCATTTATGGGTGCTAAATTGGTATTGGCGACGTCCCATATGATTTCTTCGGTTCCTCCGGCAACGGTAACGGCACTTGTTGTATGTGAAGTGACCACAAATGGCCCGGCACTATTTTCGATGAATAAGTTGACCAAATCAGATACTACCTGTCCGCCTCCCGAAGCATTGTCACGCACCGTTAACGCAAAATTCATTTCACGTTCGACATCAGAGACGGTTTCCCAAGCAGAATTAACAGGGGGGGCGGTTTGGGTCAGGTTACCTTGTAGCACGCTCGTCAATTTCGGAAAATAGCGTTTTGGGTCTGTCGATGGTTTTTGAGACCTAAAATTACTGCCTACAGGGTTGTTGGGTCCGAAAGTGGACTGAGGCACAACACCACTATCGATCTGTTCCCAGGCATAGGTCAATATATCGTCAACATCTACATCGGTTGCATTACCGGTTAACACAAAGGCCGTTGATTTGGGTATGGTAAAACTGCCCGTTGGCGTAATAACGGGTGGGTTGTTTGTCAGGTTAATAATCTCCGCACAACTAACGGTTGCCATAAAATCTGTAATCTGTTCAATACTGACGTAATGAAAATAGTCATCTCCGTTCGAGGCTACATCATTGATGCCCGTAATGCCTGCATAGCCCATAATCGTTGTTCCACTACCAGGTTCAACTTGCACATTCGTTCCTTCAGATTCATGAGACCAAGTATGATTGGCACCTAATTGATGGCCCATTTCATGCGAAACAAAATCAAGATCGTACAAATCTCCTTCAGGGTTTGGGCCCGATACGTAAGCACTGCCTTTTCTGCTATCATCACATACAGCAGCAATAAAACCAGCATTGCCATCGCCTTGGTCGGCCCTGTTGAACAAAATTCCAAAATCATAATTGGCAGCGCCAATGGTACTGGTCAATGTACTTTGCACTTGAGGACTAAAATTACCGGTATAGGGATCGGTCTCGGCATCAGTAAAAATAACAGTGTCAGTATTGGCCACTAATTCCAAAGTAATCCCTAAATCCGTTTCAAATACTTCATTTATACGTGTTACTGTTGCGTTTATGGCGGCAAGGGCGTCGGCAACAGTGCCCCCGTGATAGTTGGTATACTCACCCGATGCGGTTACTGCAAGTCTCAGTTTTCTCAAAACTTGATCGTCGACCGACTTTAGGGTCTTGCCCCCAAAACCCTTTTTTACCGTTGATTTTGTTTTACAGGTAAATGAGGTGCCAACAGGTGAATCTGAATCTCTCGTATAGAGAATGTACTTGTTGTCAGGTGTCTTTTGCATAAACGTAGTGCCACTACCATCTGCATGCACTGTCATACTCTGAATGCCTTTGTGCGAAATGCTGAAACGGATTTTATCTTTTGAATTGCCAAGGGCGTGGCCCACGTACGATTTTATCAAAGGGTATTTTGCCGATAATTCAGGTGATAATACTGGAGCCTCATTGATTTGAAAAGGAACCATTTCACCTAGTTCATTCGGAAAATAAACGATTTTACGGTTTTTTATAGCGGCCGACCCTGAATACAATTTATTAAAGAAAAGATTTTCGTCAAAAGAGAAGATCTGTCCTTTTTTGATTTCAAAACGGGTCAAAAAACCTTGATTCATAGCTTGCTTTGCAACTTCTTGCTGCCAATAATCACTTTGGGCGGATCCGTAAAAGGAAAGAAATGCTATGGTAATTGTAAAAACAAGACGTAATTTTGCGCTCATTGAGGGTTTTTTTCCGAACCCAAATATAAGTCTTTTTATTTTTTATTTTTCGTGATAACAGTCCAAAACATCTTAGAATACGATAAAGAACACACTACGGCCATTACTATTGGCACTTTTGATGGTGTTCATATCGGCCATCGAAAGATATTAGAGAGACTTGTCAAGAATGCTGCCACATCACAATTGAAATCAATGGTGCTGACTTTTTTTCCGCATCCGAGAATGGTTTTGCAAGAACAGGCCGATATCAAACTTTTGAACACCCTTGATGAGAAGAGCAAAATTCTTGATGACCTGGGGTTGGATTATCTCATAGTACACCCCTTTACCAAAGCATTTTCAAGGCTTTCGGCTACCGAGTTCGTAAGAGACCTTTTGGTCAACGGTTTAAAGGCCAAGAAAATCGTAATTGGGTACGACCATCGATTTGGTAGAAACCGAATCGCTAATATCAATGATTTAATCGCTTTTGGAAACACTTTGGATTTTGAAGTGGAGCAAATTTCGGCTCAGGAAATCGATGAGGTCTCGGTCAGTTCGACCAAAATACGAAAGGCTTTGGAAAGTGGTGATGTACTAACTGCCAACAAGTATTTAGGGTATAATTATATGCTGACCGGCGCTATACAAAAAGGTAAAGGGCTGGGTAGGCAACTTGATTTTCCTACTGCGAATCTTCATGTTGAGGAAACCTATAAATTGGTACCCAAAAATGGCGCCTATGTTGTACAAAGCAAGATAAAGGGCATTATGGTGTACGGTATGATGAATATTGGCTATAATCCTACCGTATTAGGTACTGAAAAGAGTATTGAAATCCATTTTTTTGACTTTGAACAAGATCTCTACGACCAAAGAATTCAAGTCGATATTTTAGAACGTCTTCGCGATGAGCACAAATTCGATTCGATTGACGCATTAAAAGAACAGCTCGCCAAAGACAAGAAAGTCTCATTGTCAATAATCGCAAAGGCATGAGCCGATTAGATCGTTTTCTTTTCACTAAAATAGACAATTCGGCCTTGCTTATTTTTCGTATCTTCTTTGGTACTCTGGTCGCTTTAGAGTGTTATGGGGCCATTGCTACGGGTTGGGTCGGGCATACCCTTGTCGAACCGCAGTTTACCTTCAGTTTTATAGGTTTTGAATGGCTACAGCCTTTACCGGGCTATGGTATGTATCTTTATTTCTTTATCATGGGTACCTTGGGGGTGTGTATAGCACTTGGCTATAAGTACCGTTTTAACATCATTTCGTTTACGATATTATGGGCAGCCGTTTATTTGATGCAAAAAACATCCTATAACAACCATTATTATTTATTGTTGTTGATTTCGGGTATGATGTGCTTCTTTCCTGCCAATACGGGTTATTCTATTGACGCAAAACAGCATCCATCCATAAAAAGCGATTCAATGCCCGCCTATGTGAAATGGGCAATTGTCGCACAGTTGTTTTTGGTGTATACCTACGCTTCGTTGGCCAAATTTTATGGTGATTGGGTAGATTTTGGTGTTATAAAGATACTGATGCAGGACAAGGCAGATTATTATGTGATCGGTGGGTTTTTACAACAACCATGGGTGCACAAGATCATTGGTGTTTTTGGCATTCTGTTCGATTTTCTAATCGTACCCGCATTGCTTTGGAAACCTACACGAAAAATGGCGTTCTTCTTATCATTGTTTTTCCATTTGTTCAATTCAATTGTTTTTCAAATTGGTATTTTTCCCTATTTGGCGCTCTCATTCTCGGTTTTCTTTTTTGAGCCAGAGACCATTCGAAAAATCTTCTTTAAGATGAAAGCTGCCTATACCGAAAAAGATGCGGTACGAGGTTCATTGAAAAAAATGATACTGCTTGGTGGAGGCATCTACTTTATTGTTCAATCATTATTGCCCTTACGGCACTATCTTATAAAAGATCAAGTACTTTGGACCGAGGAAGGCCATCGCATGAGCTGGCGGATGATGCTCAGAAGCAGGGTCGGAAAAATAGAATTTCAGGTAGTGAACAAAAACACCAAGAAAGCGACTCAGGTGAAAATAGATGCATATCTCACCTCTAAGCAGAAAAGGCGATTGGCCGCTTACCCTGATTTTATTTGGCAGTTTGCCCAACGTTTAAAAAGGGAATATGCTCAAAAGGGAGAAGATGTTGCCGTATATGCCATAAACTCAAAAGTAAGTATCAACGGAAAAACGTATAGGCCCTTTATCGACCCAAAGGCAGATCTGGGCGGCGAACCATGGGACTATTTTTGGCACAACAAGTGGATTCTACCATCTGAAGGAGTGCGGATCCCAGTACAAAAAAAATGAATATCCAAATCAGCATTTCACTTAGATTATCTTTTTTTCTATCGGCATATTATAAAATGGATATAAGTACATGACAAAAATTACTTGTCTTGGTTCAAAATCACATAGTTTTTTTGTCTATGGCTGACGAAAGACCTACTAGGTTTTCAAAACCTAGTAGGTCTGGTCACGACGGACAAGCCCGTCAGGTCTAAGAAGTGTTAAAGCGATGAATATTGGAACGTTGTTCTCAAAACCGCCTTTTTTGTCATGTGCTAATAAAATTGATTCGTTATTTAATTAAGGTTAAATTTGCACTACAAAGAAAAGAACAATGATACAGCTACAGGCTATTAGAGATAACAAAGATGATATTGTCATTGCTTTGAAGAAGAGAAATATAGATGCAGCACCCCTATTGGATGATGTACTTCGGATGGATGAAAAAAGAAGAACGACCCAAACCCGGTTGGATGCTACCCTATCTGAATCGAACAAAATATCTAAAGAAATTGGGATGCTCTTCAAAAGCGGAAAAGCTAAAGAAGCCGATGTTCTGAAAGAAAAAACAGTCGTTTTAAAGGAAGGTTCGAAAAAGTTGGGTGAAGATTTGAATACGGCTACCGAAGAACTTCTGGCACTTTTGTATCAAATACCCAATGTGCCACATGAGTCCGTTCCCGCGGGGAATTCCGAAGACAACAACGAAGAGATTTTCAAAGAGGGTGAAATACCTACCTTGGTGTCCGATGCCCTACCACATTGGGAGCTGGCCAAAAAATACGACATCATCGATTTTGAGCTCGGGGTAAAGATCGCCGGAGCCGGTTTTCCTGTATACAAAGGAAAAGGTGCCCGGTTGCAACGTGCCTTGATCGCTTATTTTTTAGATAAGAACACCGAGGCGGGCTATACTGAAATACAAGTGCCCCATTTGGTCAACGAAGCATCTGGTTTTGGAACAGGGCAATTACCTGACAAAGAAGGGCAAATGTACCATGTGGGCATAGATGACCTGTATCTGATACCCACGGCCGAAGTGCCCGTGACCAATATATTCAGAAACGAGATCCTTAACGAAAAAGATTTTCCCATAAAATATACCGCCTATACTCCTTGTTTTAGAAGAGAAGCGGGTAGTTACGGAGCCCATGTTAGGGGCTTGAACCGTTTACATCAATTCGATAAGGTTGAAATCGTTCGTGTAGAACATCCTGAGAAATCTTATGAAGCATTAAACGGCATGGTAGCGCATGTGAAGAGCCTGCTTCGCGAACTGAAATTGCCTTACCGGATTTTAAGATTATGCGGTGGTGATCTCGGCTTCACGGCCGCACTTACCTTTGATTTTGAAGTCTTTTCAACTGCCCAAGACCGTTGGTTGGAAATCAGTTCGGTCTCTAATTTCGAGACCTATCAGGCCAATCGGTTGAAATTGCGCTATAAAGATGAAAACGGAAAAAACCAGTTAGCACATACTTTGAACGGTAGTTCTTTGGCCTTGCCAAGGGTATTGGCAGGTATTTTAGAAAATTACCAGACGGCAGATAGTATTCGAATTCCTGAGGTCTTGATTCCCTATTGCGGATTTGATAAAATTGATTGACATGAAGGCAATTTTCTTTTTCACCGTTTTTTTTTTATCGATCGGGGCAATTGCCCAAGACGAATTTTTGGCAAAACGATATTTTGAAGATGGTGATTACGAAAAGGCGGTTGTTTTTTATGAAAAATCGGTAAAGAAGAATCCGCGTAGAGCCGATTACATTGAAGGTCTTATCGCCTGTTACCAGCAATTGGA
>VAPK010690976.1_pt1 | contig 11451 bp, 11 predicted proteins | sample 3395031 | NCBI WGS metagenome assembly VAPK01 (sample SAMN08290443, study PRJNA428436) | hydrothermal vent metagenome | isolation source: Deep-sea hydrothermal vent chimney 1 | place: Pacific Ocean: Juan De Fuca Ridge
ATTATTGTGCTTTATATAGCCCTTCTTCCGGCCTTGGGAACCAATGCATCACAATTGTATAAAGCAGAGGCTCCAGGCTTAACAGTGGAGAGGGTAGAGCCACGCATTAAAGAAACAGCCAAGAACCTTTGGACTATTTATTTTTTCTTGTCTTTTATTGAAACTATTTGTCTGATGCTGTGTGGCATGTCCTTTTTTGATGCGTTATGTCATACGTTTGGAACGATGGCCACAGGCGGATTTTCGACAAAAAATGCCAGCATTGGAGCATATGGTCCGGGAGTCCAATGGATTATTTTTGTTTTTATGGTTTTGGCGGGTGTTAATTTTATTATTCATTATCAGTTGTTGAAGGGGAAACCAAAAGTTATTTTAAAAAATGAAGAATTTCGGTTTTATTTTTTTTTGATGGTTATTTTGACTTTAGTTTTTACTTTTTTTCTGGGAAGAACAGGCTTATCACAAAATCCTTTTCGGGATTCGGCTTTTCAGGTAGCCTCGATTTTAACCACCACAGGATACACAACCGCGAATTTTGATTTATGGCCACAAGCATTACGATTTACGCTAGTAATGTTAATGTTTATTGGAGGGTGTGGAGGGTCGACGGGTGGGGGAATGAAGGTGATTCGATTTCTTTTATCCATAAAGATTGCATTGCGTTCAATTTTTCAGGCTGTTTTTCCGAACGCTATATTGCCTATTAAATTTAATAGAAAGCCGTTAGAAGATAAGTTGGTCATGGCAGTCCTTTCTTATTTTGTAATTTTTATTCTTCTTTTTTTATTTGGAACTCTTATTTTTTCAATAACAGAGGCCTGTGATTTGATAACAGCGTTAACAGCCTCTATATCAGCCTTAAGCAATATTGGTCCAGGCCTTGGGAAGGTTGGCCCAATGGCAAATTTTTCCTGGATATCCCCTTATGGCAAGTGGTTGCTTATTTTTCTTATGTTAGCAGGACGCCTGGAGTTGTACTCTGTTTTAATTTTATTTGTTCCGGCGACATGGAAAAAGTGATATAATGTTTTTTAGCATTGCACCGATTCTATTAAATAATGGTTCTATTTTTAGTTCGGCTAGTCTCGTTAAATCGTCGAGATAAGTAAAATTAATATCAGGAATTAATTAGTGGAATTGGTATTAGGTCAATACCTCGTGGGCTTGCTCCGAGGCAGTTTATTTTGGTATTATTAAGTATTTTTGGAAAAAATAACATGATGTGGAATTTTCAAAATATTCAGGAATTAGCTAAAAAAGAGGCAAAGGCGATCACAACAGAACAGGAATTGGAGTCCTTTCGCATTAAATATTTAGGGCGTAAAGGGCTAGTCTCTGATATATATGCTTCATTGTCCACAGCCTCCGATGAAGAAAAACCTGTTATTGGAAAACACGCGAATATTCTAAAAAGCATGCTTTCACAGCTTATGGAGGAAAAGAAGCGGATTTTTTTAGAAAAAGAAGAAAAATTTTTACGTAAAGATATAGATATTACTATTCCCGGAGTTGTTAATTCTATAGGCCACCAGCATATTCTTACACAGATGATCGACACAATTTGTCGTTTATTTGAAGGGCTTGGTTTTGTTGTCCGGGAGGGGCCTGAAATTGAAACGGAAACGAATAATTTTGAAGGCTTGAATATCCCAGAGGATCATCCGGCAAGAGATGGATTTGATACTTTTTATTTAGACCAGCCGGATCCCGAGAATAAAGAATGGAATTTATTATTGCGTAGTCACACTTCTCCGGGGCAAATTCGGATTATGAAGGAACATAAGCCCCCGTTAGCCGTGATCATTCCGGGAAGAGTTTATCGCCCGGATGCGGTTGATGCCAGTCATTCGTCCATGTTTCATCAAATAGAGGGGTTGTTGGTAGATGAGGATGTGAAATTTTCTGATTTAAAGGGGCTGCTGACTGTTTTTTGTCAGCGTTTATTTGGAGAAAACATCAAGATGCGGTTTCGCCCCCATTATTTTCCATTTACAGAGCCGTCGGCAGAGGTGGATATTTCCTGTTATACGTGTAAAGGAAAAGGATGTTCTGTCTGTGGACAGAATGGGTGGTTGGAGATTATGGGTTGTGGAATGGTCCATCCTCAGGTTTTTAAAGCCGTAGGTTATCCGAATGGAAAATATACGGGTTTGGCTTTTGGTTTAGGTGTCGAGCGGATGGTTATGCGTAAGTATGGCATTGCCGATATTCGTTTGTTTTATGAGAATGATAAAAGATTTTTGGAGCAGTTTTAATGAAAATCAGTCTTAACTGGATAAAAGATTATGTTTCGATAGGTGTTTCAGTCGATGTTCTGGCACATAAATTGACGATGGCCGGGCTTGAGGTTGAAAGGGTCTCAACAGTGGGAAATGATACGGTTTTGGAGTTGGAAATTACACCTAATCGAGCGGATTGTTTAAATATGGTTGGAGTCTCCAGAGAGATTGCGACTATTTTGAATAAAGTATGCGATATCCCCAGGGTTAAAACTATAAAATTTCCATCGCGAAAATTGGGAATTAAAAATGAGGATAAAAAAGGGTGTGGGCGTTATATCGGAACGGTTTTAGAAAATGTAGAAATTGGAGAGTCCTCTCAATGGATCAAAAAACGCTTGAGCGCATTAGAAATGCAGCCCATTAATAATGTCGTTGATATTACCAATTTTTGTTTGCTGGAGTTAGGCCAGCCCCTCCATGTTTTTGATTATGATAAAATTATTGACGGAAGAATTATTATTCGGCGTGCCTGTAAAGGGGAGAGCATTATAACTCTGGATGGGATTGAGCGAAAACTGGATTCTTCTACTTTAGTCATTGCCGATGCTCAACGTCCAATCGCGATTGCAGGGATAATGGGGGGGAAGGAAACAGAGGTGACGGCGGAAACAAAAAATATTTTATTGGAGAGTGCTTATTTTGATCCCATTTTAATTCGACGGGCCGTACGTAAATTAAAATTATCCAGCGAATCAGCGTATCGTTTTGAACGTGGCGTAAATTTTGAAATGGTAGAAAAAGGGGCAAATCGGGCGTTATCGTTGATTTTTCAAAATGCCAAAGGCAGCATTACGCAACGGGCAGACAATCGATTTATTGCTCCCGGGGCAAAGTTTATTGTAGAGGTTAGTATTGGTCAGATTAATAATTATCTAGGGGCAAAACTTTCTTTGCGGGAATGTCGGGATATTTTAAAAAAATTGGATTTTGATGTGACGGTACATAAAAAAAATTTATTAAAAGTCACAGCTCCTTCTTTTCGTTCGGATATTAAAGGATCTGTAGATATTATCGAAGAGGTTGCGCGGATTATAGGATATGATAATTTACCATCGAGTTTGCCACATATTAAAGCTGTGAATATTCCGGCTAATCCCCGGAAAAATATTCGAACAAAGATTCTGCAATCTTTTTGTGCCCAGGGATTTAATGAGGCCATTACGTATTCTATGATTAGTCAGGCCATGTTAGAAAAAACACAACAAGGAAAGTTGAAGAGTTTAAAAATACAAAATCCTTTGACGCAAGATCAGGAACTGATGAGGCCAACGCTCTTACCGGGTTTGTTAGCGGTTATTCAGGCTAATTTAAATAGAGGTCAGCAGAATCTGAAAATTTTTGAAATAGGAAAAATCTATAGTTCAAAAGAAGAACGAGAGACTCTGGGCGTAGCTATGACAGGATGTTTAAAAGAGGATTGGAGAGAATCAAAGAAAATAGAAGGAGATTTTTATGATCTTAAAGGGGTCTTTGACGAAATTTTTGAAAGTTTATGTATAAAAAATATTTGTTTTGAGGTTACAGGCCTGGGCTGTTTGGAAGAAGGGCAAAGGGCTGATATTTTTTGGGGAAATAGAAATATAGGTTTTATCGGAAGAGTTAATGAAAGGGTTTTAAAAAATTTAGGGATTAAACGAAAGAGTGTTTTTTTTGCACAAATAGATTTAGAATTAATCTATAAAAAGGCGGCAGAACATAAAAAATATGTTTCTTTAACAGATTTTCCAGCAGTTATACGTGATGTAAGCCTTGCTGTTAAAAAAGATGTAAGTTTTCAACAAGTAAAAAATATTGCCTTACAGTTTGGAGGTAAGGATTTATTTTCAATAAAATTTATAGAGCAATATTTAGGGGATAAAATTCAGGAGGGTTACAGGGGTTTTGTTTTTTCTTTGAAGTATGTGTCTTTTTCGCGGACTTTACGTGAAGAGGAGGTTAATAAGGTTCAGGAAAAAATAGAGCGAGAGTTCGTTGCGCAATTGAAAGCAATAAGAAGATAAAAATACCCTGCGGTGTGCGCCAGGGGTTCAATTATAAAGAACCAATACGTTTATAAAGGGAAGCCGGTCTTTCAGAGTGTCTCAGGATGCTTTGAGGTGGCACCCACCTGTCAAACAGGTTCTCTTTATATGAGACCCAGCGGCACTTGTGGGGTATTTTTTATGGTATCGGAAATTTTAATTTTTGATACCATAAAGGGGCCGTTGGGGAGATTGTTCCTCTCATTTGGGGGGTACTCAGCGAACGATAGTGAGTGCCAAAAGGGGATGAATTCCTCTAGCGGAAAATAGTGCCGAGCAGGGCGAGATCTTATTTCAGGTTGTATCTTTAAGTAAAAAATGATAGAATATTTTACGAAACAAAGCGTTAGAAAAAAAATATTGATACTTTTAAGAAGTCAAAAGGAGGAAGAACGAGTAGAAAAGAGTGGAATAATTTGTGATAAATTGTTTCGTGTTCCGGAATTTGAGAGAGCACGAACAATTTTTTTTTACGCGTCTTTTGATGGCGAAGTTGAGACTTTTGAAATGATTAAAAAGGCAAAAAAATTAGGAAAAAAAATAGGCTTGCCGAGAGTTTTTGAAAATAAAATTTCTCCGGCATTTGTGGAATATTTAGATCAGGATTTAGAAAACGGTTCTTTTGGAATACAACAGCCTAAAAAAACATGTCCGAAGATTCAATTTTTAGGTGATATTGACGCGGTGGTCGTTCCAGGGGTTGCTTTTGATAAACATAATAATCGTCTTGGGCGTGGTGGAGGGTATTATGATCGTTTTCTTAAAGCTTTGCCTTCAAATATTTTAACTATTGGTTTAGCCTTTGATTTTCAAGTGGTTGATCAACTTTCCCAAATAGAGCCGCATGATGTGCCGGTTTCTTTCGTTGTCACAAATTAATACCAATTATAGAAAATATTTTTTTTTGTAGGGGGGCAAGGCATTCTTTGTCCTTTAATCAAAGGGCGAGGCATGTCACGCCCCTACATAAATGTGTAGTTATACCAAATCCACTAATTAATTCCTGATTTAGTTTTACTTATCTCGATGTTTTTGCGAGTAAGTAAGCTTTTTAAATGAGTACTTATTTAATGGAATTGGTATTATTTTTTGTCGTAAATTTATTTATTACAGTGTCAAAAATGAAATCTTTGAATAATGACTCCCCCTTTGAAAAAGGGGGCTTGGGGGATTTTGAGGTTGTTGACGAGGAAATGTTTTTAAATCCCCCTAACCCCCTTTTTTAAAGGGAAAAAATTTTTTTTCATTGAGAGGAGTATTTTTATGTTAGAAGAATTATTTATATATAAACAAAGTGTTGTTTTGTCTTTGGCAGCTATTGTTATATTTTTTTCCGGATATTTATTACGATGGTTTTTTGCGGGAAAAAGATTAAGGGAGGCCGAAGGGAAGTCAAAAGAACTTATTGAAACAGCAATAAAAGAAGCAGAAACGAGTAAAAAAGAAGTGGAGCTGTATGGGAAAGATTTGATGATTAAATTGAGGCAGGATTTTGAAAATGAAACCAGGGAGCGGCGAGATGAAAATTCAGCAATAGAAAAAAGGCTTTTACAGAAGGAAGGAAACGTAGATAAAAGGGTGGATTTATTAGATCACAAAGAAAAAGATTTTGAAAAAAGATTATCAGTTCTTCAGGAGAAGGAGGCGAGGGTTCAGGGAAAAGAGCTAGAGTTTAATAAGTTAGTTGAGGAAGAAAAGAAAAGGCTTCAAAAAATATCTTCTATGTCAGAAGAAGACGCGAAAAAACTTTTACTGTCTCGTGTGGATGAAGACATTCTCCATGAAAAAGCGACGCGTATTCGAAAAATGGAAGAAGAAATCAAAAATTCTGTGAATAAAACAGCTCAGCAGACTATTTGTACGGCGATTCAAAGATGCGCTTCGGAACATACAGCCGCTTCCACCGTAACGGTGGTAATGCTTCCCAGTGATGAAATGAAGGGGCGTATTATAGGGCGCGAAGGACGAAATATTCGGGCTTTGGAGGCTGCGGCCGGAGTTGATGTGATTATTGATGATACCCCCGAAGCCGTTACTATTTCCGGTTTTGATATGTTTAAACGTGAAACAGCACGGATTGCTTTGGAAAATTTAGTTGCTGATGGGAGGATTCATCCGGGTCGAATAGAAGAAGTGGTGGAAAAAGCAAAAAAAGAAATGGATAATATTATTAAAGAAGAAGGGGAAAAAAGTGCATTTGAACTTGGTATTCATGGAATGGATCTGGAATTATTGAAGCTAGTTGGAAAATTGAAGTTTCGCACGAGTTATGGACAAAATGGATTACAGCACACTAAGGAGGTGGCACTGTTAATAGGATCAATGGCTTCTCAATTGGGACTAGATGTTAAGTTGGCGATGAGAGCAGGGCTTTTACATGATATTGGAAAGGTTGTTAGTCAGGATGTTGAGGAGGGGACTCATGCCATTGTTGGAGGAAATCTGGCAAGAAAATATGGAGAGTCGGAGGCGGTAGCTAACGCTGTGGAGTCCCATCATGAAGAGGTTGAAAGTGCTACTATTTATGGAGCGTTGGTGTGCGCGGCAGATGCTATTAGCGCCGCACGACCCGGGGCACGAGCCGAAACATTGGAAACGTATGTGAAACGTTTAGAAAATTTAGAAAAAATCGCGAGTTCATTTAAAGGGATTAATAAATCTTATGCTTTGCAGGCGGGGCGAGAGATTCGGTTGTTAGTGGACCCTGAAAAAATTAATGACGATGAGGCTATTGTTATGGCACGGGATGTTCGTCAGAAAATAGAAGAAGAAATGGAATACCCCGGACAGATTAAAGTTATTATTGTCCGGGAGACCAGAGCTATAGAGTTCGCGAAATAAATAATTTTCTTGTTAGCCCTCACTTGTTTGCCTTCGGCAAAGTTCTTTCCCAAAGGGAGAGGCATGGGGAATGGTTACAAAAAGATAAATATGAATATTTTATGTATTGGAGATATTGTTGGCAAGCCGGGGCGTCGTGCTCTGGAAGGTCTTTTGGCAGGAATAAAAAAGGAATATCAGATTGATTTTGTAATTGCTAATGCGGAAAACGCGGCGGGAGGCTCAGGTTTGAGCGAGCGAATTGCGAAGCAGTTTTTCCGTCTGGGATGTGATATTTTAACAATGGGGGATCATATTTGGGATCAAAAGGATTTGGAGGAATATTTGGATAAAGAGGATAGGCTTATCCGACCGGCTAATTTTCCGGAAGGATCTCCAGGAAGAGGATGGAGTATTAAGGAATCAGCCTCCGGAGTGAAAGTTGGTGTTATTAATTTGTTGGGGCGTGTTTTTATGAAATATCAGATACTCTGTCCTTTTTTGGAACTGGAAAAAATTGTTCAACAAATTAGAAAAGAAACATCAATAATTGTTGTTGATATGCACGCGGAAACAACAAGTGAAAAAATTGCAATAGGGTACTTTTCTGATGGAAAAATTTCTGCTATAGTAGGAACGCACACACATATCCAGACAGCAGATGAAAAAATTTTACCACAAGGGACAGCATACATAACAGACTTAGGTATGACAGGGCCTTATGATTCTGTTATAGGGCAGGAGAAAGAGCGCATAATTCGTCGGTATTTAACCAGTATGCCTGTGAAATTTTCTGTTGCAAAAGAAAACAGCCAGGTTCATGGCGTTGTTATTGATGTTAACGAAAAAACAGGAAGGGCACGAAAAATAAGGCGTATTCAAAAATCATTCAAGGAGGAATAGTATGTCAAAGTGGGACGGGTTAAATAGAAGAAAGTTTCCGAGGGTTAATTATCCTTGTTTGGTGGTCATTCGTAATAATGCTAATGAGGATAATGATGTTATTTTGACGCATACAGAAAATGTTGGCACAGGGGGTGTTTGTGTGATTTTAAAAAAGGATGTTAAAATGTTTAGTTTTATCGATCTTGAGTTGGATTTATTAGACCTTGGAGAGCATATAAAATGCCAGGGAAAAGTAATGTGGAATGTCCAGAGAAAAGTAGAAGAGAAAAATAAGCCATTGTTTTATGATATTGGTATTGAGTTCGAAAATTTGAGTGAAGAAGAGAATCAGCGGTTGGAAGATATCGTTCAACGTTTGGTTAAGAATAATCAAGAAACGCCTTACCAATAATAGTTAAGATAATTAAGGCGACGTTGATATGCGTTTTTTAAAAAAATAAAAAATATATGTCAGGGTCACCTACATACAGAAACCTTAAGGAAAAAACAATGATGAAAGTACGTTTCGCCCCTAGTCCAACAGGATATTTACATATCGGAGGTGCTCGCACTGCTCTTTTTAATTGGATGTATGCCCGCGCTCAAGGGGGAAAATTTATTTTGCGGATTGAAGATACAGATCAACAAAGGTCAAAAAAAGAGTTTGAACAGGAAATTTTAGAGAGCATGAAATGGCTGGGCATGGATTGGGATGAAGTATACTATCAAAGTGAGCGTTTTGATATTTATCGAAAATATGCTCAAAAGCTGATAGACGAAGGAAAAGCCTATAAAGACGGAGAAGCCATTATTTTAAAAATGCCTCAGCAGGAAGTAAAAGTTTATGATTTGATCAGAGGTGAAATTACGTTTGATACGGCTATTATTAAAGATCAGGTTTTGATGAAATCTGACGGTTCTCCGGCATATAGTTTTTGTTGTGTTGTGGATGATGCCCTTATGGAAATTTCATGTGTTATTCGGGGAGAAGATCATATTTCGAATACACCCAAACAGATTGTTATTTATCAGTCACTGGGTTTTAATGTTCCCAAATTCGCGCATTTGCCTTTAATAATGGGGGAAGACGGGGGAAGGCTTTCCAAGCGAACAGGGGCAGTGGCGGTGAGTGAGTATAAAAAAGAAGGCTTTTTGCCTGAAGCGTTGGTGAATTATTTGATGTTATTGGGTTGGTCGCCGGGAAATAATCAGGAGATGATTAAATTGTTATCCGCTGTGAAGAAGTTTTCGATTAAAAAAGTTAACAAGACTGCCGCAATTTTTTCGATAGATAAGCTAAAATGGTTGAATGGGCGGTATATTAAACAAATGGATGTGCGACAAGTAACAGCGTTGATGGTGCCATTTTTGAAAGATAAAGGGTTTGTTTCGGAAGGATATGACGAAGTTAAGCTTACGGATGTTGTTGGATTGTTTCAGGGTAGGCTTACAACATTAACCGATTTTTTAGGGTGGACAGATTTTATATTTAAAAAGACTCTAAATATATCTACGGAAATTAAGGAAAAATATCTTTCAGAGAATAAGTCAAAAGAATTTGGATTGTTGAGTGAGAGGCTCAAATTAATAAATGTTTTTGATGCCAAAACATTAGAAAAACAGTTTCAGGGATTGATAAGAGATTTGGGGATTAAAGCCTCAGATCTTGTTCATCCAATTCGTGTAGCCCTTACAGGAATGCCCTCAGGACCGGGGTTGTTTGAAATAATGGCTATATTAGGGAAGGAAAAGACTCTTCAGAGATTGTCAGAAGCCTTCAATTAGTTAACGGCGAGAGTTATTAAATACGCACTGATTCATTTCTGTATAAATTTTTAAGGAGGATTGATGCTCAAAAAATGGCAAATTTTTTTTGTTTTAACCGTTGTTTTGGCTTTTCAAGGATGTGAAACAATAAAAGGGGCTAGTGAAGGGTTTAAAAAAGATTGGAAAGATCTTAAAAAAATTGACAGTCAGATGAAAAGAAATTTATGGTAAATTTTTTCAAGTAATATTTAGGAGCGTTTATTGAAACACTCCTAAATAAGGCAAATTATACCCATTCCATTAAATAATTTTTCTATTTTTAACTCTACTATTCTCGTTAAAGCGTCGAGAAAAGCAAAATTGGTTTTGGTCATTATTTAATGGAATGGGTATTAATCAGAATTTAGAGATCGTTCAAAAATAACCTCGACAATCATGAAATAGGTATTGTCGGGTTGAGATATATAATTTTCGAGGTTATTTTTGAGCCGATCTTTAGTCAATTTTTGCCGCCTTGACACTAGTATTTTATATGTTATACTTCCTATATCATATGTCTTATAACACCGGGAGGTGTTTTTTCTGATATCGTACTTTTTATCGCAGAGGAAAGAATAAACCTTTCCTATTAGCAATAGAAGTCGAAAAATTATTGAATAATGATTTTTTCGGGGTAAGATATCAGGGGTAATGATTTTAAAATTATTATCCATAGAACCCTTGGAGTTCTTCTCTAAGTAAAAAATAAAATTTATTTTTTATATTAGATAAGGGTAAGGGTTATCTGTTGAACATGTCAGGTGACTGCGATGAGGCTTTTAACAGGAACGACAAAGAATGAAAAAGGTCAAAGTCTTTTAGAATATGCCATGGTCGCGGCAGTCGTATCAGCAGCTATTGTTGCTATGAGTACCTACGTGTTTCGTTCGGTTCAGGCTACACAGCAGATAATTCAGGAAGAATTCAGAAATGAATAAAAATTCACACAAATGTTTTACAGGGCGAAGGCTTTATAAGACATTGTTTATTGAATGGAGGAAAATCAATGCTTAAACGAAACACACAACCAACCCTTCGTAAGAAAAAGAAGGGACAAAGTACAGTAGAGTACATTATTTTGGTGGCGGCTGTTCTTGCTGCCATTCTTGTTTTTGTGCCAGGACAGTTTACAACAACTTTTACAGGAGTGTTAAACTCAGCGGCTAATGGTATGACCAATATGGCTTCTCGTATGGAGGGCTCAAGGTATAAAAATCCATAATAATGGTGCATTATATTGGAAATTATGTTTTTGATATTATTATTCGGGTAGTAAATAAAAGAACTATCCGGCAAGTAATTTTTTAGGAGGAAAAATCAATGTTTAAAAAATTAGTTAAAAATAAAAAGGCACAAAATACCGCGGAATATGCCATTTTGATTTCGCTCGTTGTTGCTGGTATTATTGCTATGCAAACATACGCACAACGTGCTTTACAATCTCGAGTGCGTGACGCAGGGGTTTACTTAAAAAACGAGACATCTGATCTGGGATCATCAATACAATATGAACCCTATTATTTGTCAACAAATTATGAGATCAACCGGAGCGATTCAGAGACAACCAGTTTAGCTGACGGAGTAGTTGCCAAAGATGTTAATTCCATAAGAACGCGGACATCGGGTGGTATACAAAC
>VAPK010845921.1_pt1 | contig 11450 bp, 9 predicted proteins | sample 3395031 | NCBI WGS metagenome assembly VAPK01 (sample SAMN08290443, study PRJNA428436) | hydrothermal vent metagenome | isolation source: Deep-sea hydrothermal vent chimney 1 | place: Pacific Ocean: Juan De Fuca Ridge
CACAAAAGGGGAGTCTTACAGAAGCAGTCAGGATATTCAACTTTACACAGTTTCAAAACTTATATGGGGATTTTATTCCCGGTTTACATTTGGCACATTCTGTATTTCAGTATTTTAATAATGGCGGCAGTCAATGCTATATCGTGCGAGTAGCAGGAACCAATGTTGAAACTGCAAACATTGTCATCAATGATCGTGTCCCTGTTCCAGATACTGATCCAAGCATAACGGTAGAAGCTGTTAGTCCAGGCGTGTGGGGTAATAATATTGAAATCAGGATAACGGATGGTACAACTGATCCTGGGAATGAATTCAATATAGAAGTCTATATGGATGATGAGTTAGTACCGAGAGAACAGTTCGAGAATTTGAGTATGGTTCCGGATACTGCGAACTTTGTCGAATCTGTCACAAGTACTTCAAACTTTATCAGGGTGGCAATTCATCCGTCTAACGATAATGCAGTCGCAGGAACCAGCTTGGCATCAGCAGCACCCATCTTGCCACCCACGGCTGGTCATACGCGATTACGAATTAACATTGATGGTGACGGTTATCGGGAAATTGATCTGCAAACAGCAGTTACTGCTGGTGCGGTACCCAATTTGAATGACACGACAAACCTGGTAACAGCTTTTAACGCCGTTGTTGGGGGGGATGTGCCCAGTGGTATCCCCGGCTTGACAAAACTTCGTGCATCCACGGATCAGGATGCTTTCAATAATTTTGCGGCATCAATCGTTGGTGGTGTACTGGTTCTTTCATCGGGAACTACAGTAGCTGGATCATCCGTTAATGTGTCGCCGGCGGCAGAAGAAGATCAGAATATTACTGGATTTCTGAGTATCGGAACGATGAGGGGAGGTACCGAAACACTTGGAGGAGCAATAACACGTCCACTTGCGAATACAGAAGGGATTCCAGGCGAAGTTCCACGTTATCTTGTGGGAGATCATGTTCCTGCATCAGCGGATGCTGTTGACTCTGTAGTGTCAGGTTCGGATGGTGATCCAATAACATCAGATACAAATTATACAAATGCTTTTCCTCTTCTGGACAGTATTAATGATGTAAGTCTGATCGCAGTACCTGGTATCGGTTCACCAGTAGTTGTCAGCGCTGGCATGAATTATTGTGAAAATCGTTCCTTAAGTGACTGTTTTTTTATTGGTGATATGGCACAGGATGACTTTACAGTTGGTGATGCACGAGATTTTGTCAGTAATATTTCTCCCAAAAACAGTTATGGCGCAGTGTATATGCCATGGTTGCTAGCCTTGGACCCTACGGGTGTTTCTGCAGAACCACTTGTCGTACCGCCATCGGGTTACATAGCAGGTATGTATGCTAAGACCGATGCTAAGCGAGGTGTATGGAAGGCCCCGGCCGGTACTGAAGCAGGGTTAGCTGGTGCAACCGGGCTGGTTGCTAACCTGACAGATGTCGAACATGGATTATTGAATCCTTCACCGAATGACATCAATGTTATTCGGCAGTTTGCATCTTCAGGCCGTGTTATATGGGGAGCTCGTACACAAGCTTCTGATGCAGAATGGCGCTATGTCCCGGTTCGGCGTACAGCAATTATGCTGCGGGTTAGTATTTATCGTGGCATTCAATGGGCAGTATTTGAACCTAATGATGAACCACTCTGGACACAACTAAAACTGAATATCACATCATTCATGATGCCCCTTTATCGCCAGGGTGCTTTTCAAGGTTCAAGTGCTGAGCAGGCATTTTTTGTGAAGTGTGATAGTGAAACCACGACCCAGGATGATATTAACAACGGTATTGTCAATGTATTAGTGGGCTTTGCACCTTTAAAACCTGCAGAGTTTATTATTGTCAAGATCAGCCAGAAAGCAGGGCAGTCAGGTTAGGTTTTATTTAATTTTTCTAATAATAAATAGGAGAAGATAAGATGCCAGGATTTCCTGTAACAAGTGAATACCAAGATCCGTATCGAAATTTTAAGTTCAGAATCACATTTGATGGATCCGTTTATGTGGCGGGTTTAAGTAAGTGTGGTGCGTTAAAAAAATCGGTTGAGGTAGTGGATTGGCGTGATGGTGGTGATAATTCCACAGGACATAAGCTACCGGGCGCAACAAAATATGAACCCATAACATTTGAAGCAGGTATAACGCTTGATACAACCTTCGAAGAATGGGCGAATAAAGTCAACTCTTACGGTGATGATATCCTGACTGCCTTAGATGAATTTCGAAAAGACTCAATAACAATTGATGTGTTCGATATGGATGAAACAAAGATACTAACCTACTTTGTTTATAATTGTTGGGTATCAGAGTATCAAGCATTACCAGAACTGGATGCCAGCGCTAATGCAGTAATGATTCAAACTATTACAGTGCAAAACGAAGGTTGGGAACGGAGTGCCTAGTTATAATTTGATCTAGACACAAACTTATTAATTCTTTCAGGTGAGTTGTAGTAATGGACTATTGTAAGTGTACTCTACCCGGCGGCTATATTGATGAAACGGGTCAAATCCATAAAGAAGTTGGGCTTGTTCCTCTTAGTGGTCGAGAAGAAGAGCTGTTAGTGAACACAGCTGGCCGAGGAGGAGCAGCACAAGTATCGACAATCTTAAGTTGTTGTGTAAAACAAATAGGTACGATTGAAAAAATTTCCGAAGATCTGATAAGACAACTCTTAGTAGGCGATCGTCAATATTTAATGTTGAAGTTACGCGAATTCACATTTGGTGAACGGGTCCAAGCTACAGTGGCATGTCCATGGTCAGGTTGTGACACAGACGTTGACGTAAGTTTTAATATTTCTGACATACCCATTAAGGATGCCAATTTAACTTCACTAATCCATAAATGTGAATTATCAGACACACCAGAGAAAGAGACCTATACAGTGAGGTTTCGTCTACCAAACGGTGATGATCAAGAAGCTTTGTCAAAACTAATGAATGAAAATAATGCACTCGCGTCAAGCAACTTGTTATGGCGCTGTATTCAAAGTATAGGTGAAACAGTAACACCTAATCTTGATCAAGTGCGCGATCTCTCTTCCCATGCACGTAATCAAATTGAACAACAGATGCAGAATCTGGCACCGGATATGGAATTAAATATGGAAGCAGTTTGTCCAGAATGTGATCGTAGTTTCACCATTCCATTTGACCTACAGGAATTTTTTTTCGGAGAATTAAAAACTAGTCGTGAATTACTACGGCGTGAAATTCATTATCTTGCTTATCATTATCATTGGAGTGAGCAAGATATTTTATCCATGACAAGAGATAAACGACATGAATATATTGAGGTTTTAGCCGATGAAATTGAGAGGTTAAATTCAGGAGGGCAATATAGTGCAGCCCGTTAAAGCGAATAGTCATAGCAAGGGGCCCTACGGTTATTTCCAACGAGTACTGATGGATGGGATAAAACCATTTAACTATCGGCCTTTAACTCCTGGTTTGCTTGGTCAACCAGATGAATCTTCTGTCCAGCCACTGAATGCTAATCATATTTCACACACAAATTTTCTTTATCCAGAGCAGTCATCATTTTTTGATACACATACAGAGATATCTGCACAGCCGAATATAAATAATTCCTTGGGGGCTTTGAATACGATAAAAAAAGGTTCTATTCAAGATCTGGTATTATCTACTACCCAAAAAAATTCACCAGAACAAGTCGTTGAAAATAAACCAGGATACTTTCAACAACAATTGGCGCCATTATCACAACAAATATCAGAACAAAAAAAAGATAAAGGCAATGCCCGCCATAAAAATCAAGAGAGTATGACTTTAATATCGTGGTTAGAGCAGACACAAAATCACTTTCCAGAAGAAATGCCAGAGAAAGATGATTATGTAATTAATTCCATAACCGACTCTGCGGTGCAACAATCGACTCAAAAACACAATAGTCTTCAAATTGATGAGAGTCAGAAAATTGGTTCTAATCAATCCGAACATAGACAGGATAAAAATAATAATGCGGTATTACCAATGGCAAATATACAACATGGATTACATAAGACTATAAATGCTAAAGATGATAAGACAAATAATCCAAAAAATAAAATTGCAACAACATTGCTACCTGTGAATATAGAACTTCCTCACAATGTGCAAGATCAGGTCAGGAATCCTCTGAAATCAAATGATGCCACCAAGGTCACTAAGCAAGTAAATACGTCGCGCAATGCAGAAGTTTTGTTAGTTTCTACTAAACAGGCAAATAACGTAGTACTAACAAAGTTTGAAAAAACAAAGCCCATAAGTAATAAGAAATCTATAAATAAAAATAAAAGTAATACAACAAAGCAGGAAAACATCAACAACATATTTAATGGAAAGCATAAACATAAGTTAGAAAGTAAACCTGTGTTCAAACAAACTTATCAATCGCAGATGGCGAAAGTGAATAAATTACAACAAGCCTTACAGGTACAGAGGTTAAATACTATTCAGCCGCCCCAAAGTGAACAACGTACCGAACGAACTGAAGAACAAAAAATTCCTAACAAGAATACACCTCAAGTGCAGCAGGTAGTTGTAATCAATCCACCTGTGGTTGGATATAGTGGACAAGATGCCTTCTTAGAACGAAGTTATTTTGGACGACTTGGGCCAAGGAGTTATAAATAACCATGAGTGCATCAACGGCAATAGGTATGGTTGGCGAATCACTAAGGAACTTTCTTGATGATGAGATACAAATATCTAATGTCAATATTACATTATTAGCCCCGGATGAAAGCGGTAGTGGTAATAAGCGTATCAATTTGTTTTTATATAAAATAGAACAAAATACGTTTCTTAAAAATATGGATTGGCAAGTTAACAGGACTAATTCTAACCAACTCAAAGCACCGCCACTTTCTCTGAATTTGCATTACTTAATGACAGCCTATGCAACAAATGATCCCCAAACAGGTAATACTACAGCGCATGCGATTCTGGGTGAAGCGATGCGAGTTTTTCACCAAATGCCTACCGTACCGGGGCTACATTTAGTTCCGGGATTAAGTGAAGCACGTGAACAACTTAAGATTACTCAAAATCAAATGGATATGGATGAATTAAGTAAAGTTTGGACTACTTTTGGAGAGCCATATAGATTATCCGTGCTTTATGAAGTTTCGGTAGTACAATTGGATCAAGCAGCAGCAAGCGATCGACCTTTGGCTCAACGGGTTACTGAAATTGGTATTCCTCAAATTACACAGCCTTTTGCTCCACCAACAGTAGAAGATATGACTCCTCAAAGCGGGCCAGTAGGAAGTGTGATCACATTTGGCGGTTCACATTTAACAGGCTGGTTAGCCTATATTCGAATGTTCGGTCAGATAATCCTCGATGGCCATGAAGTCGTTGATAATAATTTTGATGTAACCATCCCAATGGATTTACCACCTGGGTTTCATGAAATCCGCATTGATATATCACGATTAAATCGTAAAACTTTCTTTTTCGAGGTAACGCCATGAGTGCGCGGATTGATAAAAAAGAAAATTATGATGTGTATAGTGATGGATTGCAACACATTGCAGATGAACTTAATAAGCTTGATTTAATTATTAAACGGCACATCATTGAATTTCGTACACACTTAGAGGAAAGTCATTTACATTCAGGCAACCAGCATATGTTTATTTCGCATGAAGAAGTTGACTGGTTATTACAGGATGAAGGCATTAATGATTATTCACAGTCACAGACGGATATGTTGGATAATAAAATAACAGAAGTAGAAATTCTAATTGCTGAGAAACTTGCTAACAGTGAAGCACAAGGTATAGTCCTTCCTCTATTACATTTAATCCGTTTATATAACTTATCGGAGTTCGAGGTTCAAGTGTTAATTATAACTCTGGCGCCAGAGTTACGACGTAAATATGATCGTATTTATGCCTATCTGCAAGACGACATTACCCGTAAACGTGCCAGTATTGATCTTGTACTTAATTTGTTATGTCGTAATGAAAAAGACAGGTGGCAATTACAAAACCTCTTTACAAAAAATGGATTATTATTGCAGGCTAACCTGGTAAATTTAATTGAAGATCCAAGCAGTCCTTCAGGCTGTAGTAGTCTTGGCCGATTTTTAAAATTAGATCCGGGTATATTGAGCTTTATTTTAGGTGATAATAATATTGACTCGCGTTTACTGGACATTGCACATCTAAGTTCTCCAGATGGAATATCTGATTCTATATTTTTCGATCCAAAGATAAACCAATATGTTTCTGATTTAATTGACTGGCGCTTTGAGTCTCAAGAAGTTCCCGCAAAAAATCTGGTGTTACATCTGCATGGTCCTTTAGGTGTTGGCAAACAAAGCTTAGCGCTACAACAATGCAAAAGATTACAGTGTAACTTGTTATACCTGGATGCCAGACGCTTGCATGGAGATGAAACTAATGTCGAGTCAATCTTGAGGCTTGCATTCCGCGAAGCCTTGTTATTACAGGCTCCATTGTATATTCAATCAGTAGATATTTTAATACATGATGAATCAAGAAATAAATTTTTCATTAGCGTTATTGCGAAATTAGTAGATGAATATGGCTGGCTTACATTTATGGCGGGAGAGGAACCATGGCACGCCCAGCACTTTTTTGAAAATAATGTGTTTAAAGATATCGAACTTGCGATGCCAGGTTTCCTTTTACGTAAACAGGCATGGATAAAAAATATGGAGTCAAAAGGAGAACAGTTGGAAGATGAGATAGCAATACAACTAGCAAGTCAGTTTCATCTCACTCCAGGACAAATTCAAACAGCGACTGATGCCATTAATCTGGAGCATAGTTTAAAATCTTATTCTTCAATTGATAATAATAGTGAATTAGTGGAAGCCTGTCGGGATCAGTCCAATCAGAGATTACGCGATTTAGCGGTAAAGGTTGAGGCGCTTTATAACTGGAATGATCTTATTCTTCCTGAACGTGCGCAAAACTTATTAAAACAAATCTGTGATCAAATTAAGCAACAATATAAAGTATTTAATCTTTGGGGGTTCGATAAAAAACTGCCCTATGGTAAAGGACTAAGTGCTTTGTTTTCTGGGCCGCCGGGTACAGGTAAAACCATGGCTGCACAGGTTATTGCCAATGAAATTCAACTTGATCTTTATAAAGTCGATTTGTCGACAGTGATCAGCAAGTATATTGGTGAAACAGAAAAGAATCTTAGCCATATCTTTAGAGAGGCAGAGAATAGTAATTCCATTTTATTTTTTGATGAGGCAGATGCAATTTTTGGTAAACGAACTGAGATTAGTGATGCACATGATCGTTATGCCAATATTGAAGTAAGTTATTTGCTGCAAAAAATGGAGGAATATAACGGCATAGTTATATTAGCCAGTAATTTTCGGTCCAATATGGACGATGCCTTTATGCGTCGTATTCGTTTTATTATTGAATTTCCATTTCCGGATGAAGAAAGCCGTTTGAAAATATGGAAAATACATTTCCCGGAACAAGCACCTGTGGCAGAAGACATTGATTATAGTTTTCTCGCTAAGCAGTTTTCTATTCCTGGAGGTAATATAAAAAATGTCATTCTTAATGCAGCCTTCCAGGCCGCTAAATGTGATACGGCCATTGCAATGGAACATATCATTGAAGGTACAAAACATGAATATGAAAAGATTGGCAAATTGTGGACTGAGGATAATCACTCAAATTTATCGAAAAAACAATTAACGGGGTAAATTATGTCAGGGTTTCCAAACAAACCAAAAATATTACGTGGTGCATTTATTGAGGCAGGCATTTCTATGCCACCTTTGTTTGTGGTATTTCAATTTAACCCTGAACAATTAACTCGTAGTCATAATCTGACATTCTCAGTTCCAAATAGAACTCAAGAGTGCCCACCATGTAGAGGGGATAATCAACCGCGACCCTATACTGGGGGAAGAGATACACTTCGTAAAATTCACCAAGAGGCTAATTCTCTAGATGCCATTAGAGCGCAACAACTAGTTGATTTTAAGGAAGAAGGTATTAGCTTTGACATCCGCCTGGATGCGACAGATAAATTGAATAAACGTGATCCAATTACAGGCTTGTTCGGTTTGTCGCCACAGATATCGACATTAGAATCCATGGTTAGTCCTCAAAGTGATACCCCCTTTGGTGCCATATCAAGCTTGTTATCTTCTGGAGCGGTATCAGGATACAGGTATAGGGCTGAAAATGAAAAACCGCCAATGATTCTATTTATATGGGGACGTAAAAGGGTTTTGCCCGTGAACATTGACAGTATGAATATAACTGAAACTGAGTTTAGTACTGATTTAAATACTACACGGGCAACAGTTTCTGTGGGCCTCACGGTTATTGAAGGAAAGAACCTGCCATATGCTTATACCCGTGCGGCAAGAGAAGTCATGACGGCTTTAAACTTGGCCAATGTTGCAGATCTTACTAATATTGCCATACCTGCATGAGGATAGATTAAAGATTATGTTTTTAAATAACTCTCGCTATTACAAATTAGAAAATACCGCAAAACCTGACGGTAAAGGGCGAGTTTTTGAATCTAAGGAATTACGTTTGTTACCTGTTGCATCAGGTGAATTCCAACACATTATAGAAGATACTGATCGACTGGATAATTTAGCTCATAAGTATTACAAAAAGTCGGCTCAATGGTGGCGCATATGTGATGCTAATCCTGAATATTATTCACCACGCAGTTTACTGGGTAAAGAGCCAGCAAAAGTGACACGATTTGATGTGCAGTGGGTAGGGTTGCAAGCACCCTGGCATATTCTTAGAGATAACTTGAAAGCAGAGGTTGGTGTTGAACGTGTGTTGTTTGGTAGCGAAGAGCTACCTTATCCTGATGAAGAAGTATTTGATCTTGGTTTATTGTTTTCGATGAATATTAGTTTACTGGTTGAGATTGAACAAAGTATTTACGCTCAACAGCTTACATCTACCTTACATGATGCATTTCAGGATGCAGGTTTTGTATTAGATGCTGACATACGCATTCAAGAAGTAGAGACCCATTATTGGCAATTAGTGGAACAACCTACAAGGACGATTTACACCATTCGTTTACAAACAGGTGAGCTTAAAGTTTTTGAAAGTAGGATACGCTTCACCTGGTCAGTGACCGTACATTATAACGAGAAAAATATTATATCCGATGAGATTTTTCAAAAGGTAGAGGCAATTCCCTCTCTCGAGTTTATTGTCCTATCACCTGTCAACATAGGAAGAACAGGCAAACCCATTATTATTCCACCTATTACGCAGGGAAAAGGTCGCTAACATGTCAGCTGAAATATTCTATATCGAGATTGATGGAGAAGAGATCACTGATGTCTATCAAGATCTGTCCAGTGTTGAAGTTGAATTGGATGATGAGTTGGCCAGTATGTTCAGATTACGTATTGGTATAGCTTTACAGCAGGATGGTGAATGGACACATTTAGATGATGAACGATTTCAAGTGTGGAAACCTGTTGTGATCAATGCTGGATTTGATGAAGCCAGTGAGGAACTCATTAATGGTTTTATTACTCATGTAAAACCTTTGTTTGATCCTGATCCTTCTAATGTTTTCCTGGATATTTGGGGGATGGATAAAAGCGTGTTGTTGGATAGGGAGGAAAAACTCAAAGACTGGCCAAACAAAAAGGACAGTGATATTGCAACTGAGATATTTAATCAATACGGACTAACACCCGAGGTGGAAGATACCTCAATTGTACATGATGAAGCACTTTCTACTGTTATCCAAAGAGAAACAGATATGCAGTTTCTTAAGCGCCTTGCTTTACGAAATGGCTATGAATGTTTTGTACAAGGCGAGATAGGATATTTTCGCCCACCGCAAGTGGATGAAGAACCACAACCTGTACTGGCTGCGCATTTTGGCACACAAACATCATTAACAAAGTTTAACATTGATGTTAATGCTTTATCACCATCCAACGTTGCCATGTTTCAAGTAGATCGTGCTAATAAAGAAACTATAGAAATTGCTGTTGATAGTAGCGTGCAAACTATTCTAGGGGAAACAGATGCAGCAGGTCTGTTAACAATGGGAATGGACCCAGCAAAAAACTATATCGCAAAGAATGGTGCGAGCAGTAATCCGGAAATGACTGCTTTGTGCCAGGGACTGTTTCATCGCTCAGAGTGGTTTGTGACAGCAGAAGGTGAAGTTGATGCTAATTTTTATAATCATGTATTACAACCAAGAAAGACGGTAACTATTAAAGGTATTGGTGAGACCTATAGCGGAATTTATTATGTGAATCACGTAAATCATATTTTTTATCCAGGTGGTTATTTGCAAAGAATCAAAGTTAAACGCAATGGACTGTTACCCAGAGGTGATGAAAATTTTGATTCGGATTCTGGTGGTTTATTAGGCGCAGTGGGATTGTAAATCAATGATGCATGAATTAGAAAAAACAGTTGTCAGTCTTTTAGAAAAAGTAGAGCGGCGTTTCTATGGAAAGTATCGGGGTTTTGTTGTGGATAATGAGGATCCTGAAAAATTAGGCCGGCTTAAGGTGACTGTGCCCAGTGTATTAGGAATAGAAGTGGTGACTGGTTGGGCGTCACCTTGTACACCCTATGCAGGAAATGCCAATCAAGGTTTTCTTTTTATTCCAGAAAATGAAGCGGGTGTGTGGATTGAATTTGAAGAAGGGGATTTAGAGTTTCCTATTTGGGTGGGAAGCTTCTGGAGTAAGCCCGATGGAAATACAGAGTTACCTAACAAAAATGACATAGAAGGTGCAGAAGTAGAGGAAATAGAGAACCCTTTAACAAGAAAGATCATCAAAACCTTGAAAGGGCATACGATCCAATTTGAGGATAAAGATGGGGAAGAGATGATCACCATTGTTCAGGTGAAAGATGAAAAAAAAAGAAATGTGATAACCCTGAATGGTGATGGCATAACAATTTTACAACGAATTGATGATGACAATAGTAATACCGTTGAGATGACTGCAGCGGGTATTAAGTTGACTGACTTCACTGATAATTGCATTGATATGAATGACAGTAGTTTTAGTATCACTTCAAAAGTAGCCTTTACGATAGATGCATCAGGGCAGGCGGTAGAAATTATGGCAGATACAATCGATTTTACAAAAGCATCAGGATAAAGAAATGGGAACGCTTATTGTTGTAGATGGTGACAAAGTGGAAGGCACTGACATGCACAGTGTGAGTGGTGACGCGACTAATCCTGCTGCACCATCACCACCACCAACTGTTCCCTATGTGGGAGTGGCATATTTTGATTATAAAGGCAAGATGACAGATGAGCTGAGTGATTTTGTCAATATAGGTGGAGAGGCGGTTGCCGTGTTTGCCAGTAAAAGTTCTTTGGATCCAGGTGAGGATGCACCTCCGGCGGGAAAACATTCCGGACCTCAGGGAAGTAATTTTATACCCCCGGCACCTGTACC